>MDTE01194962.1_pt1 | contig 16568 bp, 7 predicted proteins | sample 811231 | NCBI WGS metagenome assembly MDTE01 (sample SAMN05326651, study PRJNA326480) | marine metagenome | isolation source: seawater | place: Indian Ocean: Red Sea | collected 2010
ACTACTTGGTTCCCCGTAGCACCTGGTGACGGTAGTCCAAGGATACCACCTCAAAATAGAGATTTCGATTTACCCCAAGAGACCTGGATGGAAGAGGACTGGTTAGGGGAAGGGGATCGGTGATCGTATGGTAGTTAGCAACAAAATCGATGCAAAAATCGAAGAACTCAAGGCTTGGCACCACGGAAAGACTATCGAATACAGGAATCAGAATAAAAACCCTAAGGAAGTTTTTGGACCGACGCTTTACGATCCAGCAGGATGGGAAGCATTGATGAGAAAACAACTCGATATCAAAGTGGTAAATAAAGGGATCATGGATCTTGCTCCGCATCTGGATAGCCAAACTAAGTTTGTATTAAACTCACTAGACAGGGGATTGGACGATATCAGAAGTGATATTGAAAGGCTATACGGAGATTTCAAACACTTCGCAATGACGCTTGGGCCGGTTAAGAACCTAAACTCATTAACACCCTCAGGTCGTTCAACTAAAATCAAGAACCTTAGAAGTGAATATATGGATGTGCTTATGGATGTGACACAACATTCTACTTCGTTATATACTAGTAAGGGGCTAATTAAAAACGCCGCTGTCACAATAAAGATGCAAGCAAAAATAGCAGATTCTGTCAATGCTAGTGGCGGTAAGATGAGTAGTCGCTATACTTACGACACCCTTGCTAATTCGTTGAACAAGTTAGTAGATATTGTTGATGACTTGGGAATGAGCCTTCAAGACTTGCAGAATGCAATAAAGGGCGTTAAAGACAAACCGTCAATCAACTACCCTAAGATGGAGACTAAAGACGGTAAAGACCAATATGTCGATAAATTATATTATACTGTAATCACAGAGTGGCTAAGAGTACTTGCTCATTGCCATAAAGTAGAAAATGCTGTACGCAGTTTCAGTTCGGATTTAGAAAAGGTCGATGGGATGAAGAGTATCGTTTCTACACATAAGACCGGATTAGATACCTTACCTGGGATTTTGAGCACATATAAATCCATAAATTCCGAAGCAAAAACAATCTTTCCAGACTACAGACCTATGCAGTCAGAAGGAATGGAACGCTTCACTGGAGCGATGGATAAAGCCCTTGGGCGAGAGCAAAAGCGTCAAACTTTAGTAGAGACCAATAAGAAACTACTATCTAGGCTAGAAGAGATCTTCTAAACCAGTAGCCGTATAAACAACCACCCCTTGCGAATGACGTGAGTAGCGCAGCGTTTTGTGGTGATTGCGGAGTTCGAACTAACCCACATAGAGTTGTTTGTCCCAAATGTGGTGCTAAAACACCTCATTCTCAAGCGAGACAGAATCCCGCTTTATATGCTAAAGTGACTAGAGAATTGCCTCGTGCAGCAGTGTTTGATTTGGATATGACCCTTTTCGATAACACACAACGATTCAAGGATGCGCGGCGGGCAGGATTGATCGATAAAGACGGAAAGGCTGTAGCAAAAGGAATGATGAGCGAGGGCCAGGCTTGGAGGAAAAGAAACAATTTCCTTTACAGTAAAAAGAATCTTAGAAAGGACAAGATAATGCCTGGTGCTAAACAATTAATAGATACTCTAACTAGAGAAGGATATACTATAATATATCTAACTAGTAGACCTAAAGCAAATTATGAGGCTACTATAGAACAACTAGAGTATTTCGGATTCCCTCTATTTAGAGATAACAAGGGAGAAACTCTTCTAATAATGAAAGAGAGATTAAATGCACAAGTAGGCGCATACAAAGGAAACGCATTGAGGGAACTATCTGGTAATTACAAAGTAGAAATGTTCTTCGATGACGATGATAGAGCCCTAAAAGAAGCATTAAAATTGCAAATCCCCGGTGTATATAGCACCGTTGAGCAAAGAACAAACCCTGGTGCGGGTGACGTATTTGTTTCAGAAACAGACGATCCAGACGAAGCAATGCTACTAATGCCAGATCCTGATGATGAAGATGAGCGAACAGTTGGTCAAACACTTGGAGTTCATGGCACTAATCCATCACATACAGAAGGATATCGCCACGCAGCAGGCGCAATAATAATGCAGGGAGACCAAGTTTTGTTGCTAAGAAGATCTACAAAAGAAACCTCCCGACACGGTATGTGGGAACTTCCCGGTGGTAAACTTGAGGAAGGAGAAACCCCAGAAGAAGCCGCCTTAAACGAAACAAAAGAAGAAAGTGGTTTGGAAGTAGTAATCGATAAGAAAGTCGGTGAACATATAGATCACAACAAGAAGAAGATTTACCATGCATATATTGCAGAACCTAAGAATGTAAATCAAGAAGTAAAACTCTCAAAAGAACACGATGAGAGTTTGTGGGCCACATTAGACGAAGCGCTTGCTATGGAAGAAGGAAAATTAAGCCATCATGCACAATATTTCTTTGCAAAAATGAGAGTAATCCCTAATCCTGCAAAGCGAGGAAAAGATTCCAAAGGACCGTACTACCGCTGGGGTAATGGTAAGAAATACTATTACAAAGCAGGAAATAAAAAGTCCAGAGAAGCAGCGAGAAAGAAGGCTTACGGTCAAGCGAAAGCAGCATTTGCTAGTGGATACAGAAAGAACCCAGCAAACCCCAAGAAAGTACAGAAAGGAAAGAAACTCTACAAACACATGAATGGGCAAAATCCAGAAAAAGTGAAAGTCGAAAAGATCGATATTGGCGATGTATGGTACAAAGTTGGCGAAGGTGGATGCTGGCAAATTGGTTATATGTCCGGAAAAGAAACTGGTAAAGAGGATCAGAAATACATACACACATTCAACGAGGAAACGCAGGACGGTAATTTCCCAGAATTATACGCAACAATGCCTGAAAAGGGGAAACCAATGCTAATCATAAAGGGCGGTACTTGGAAGATACGAACCGATGACAAAGGCGTTGCATGGATATACGATTAGGTGGTGCTATGCGATACAAATTAGGAATATCTGAAACCACATGGACTTACATTGGTGTTGCATCGGGAGCATTGCTCTTGGCTACAACATCAAAGAACGTTGCGAATACTGTAGGCAGAGAAGGAATTTTTGGTTACGGCAAGAGTAAAAAACTTGCCACGCTTGGGAAGAGTAGGGAGAAAACCTGGGGGGATTTACAAAACGTTTCATTAGTGTTGCTTGCTCTGACCATGTTGGAGAGTAGCCACGACTCGCTGCAAAGACTCGCGCAGGTTAGACAAGCAGGTAAATTCCAGGATATCTTTTAGGTGAAATTATGGCAGAAGTATGGAACCCCTTTGACGCAAACAATCCGGTCTACAAAGACCTAGCAAAGCAGACAGCGATTTCTAATAAATATTGGAGAATAGCCGGAAGCATTGCTGTATTGATGATCGTAGCAGACCAAGCAGGGAAGCGAGGATGGGTAAAGAAAGCATCCAAAGCCACAGGTATCGGAGCCTACAGAAACAACCCATATGGTATAATCCGCAAGTGAGGCGGAGGTAATGACTGATGCATTCTCACACGGATTCTTCGGGGACAATCCCGACAAGGATTCGGTGGACACAGTCCTGAATCGGTATAAGAAAAACACCGAGCAGCATACGCTAGAACACTATGAGATCTATGCAAATTCACATAATAAGGCATCACTGACTTCTCATCAGTTGTTGTATTACCACGTTTACGGTGACTATCGTCTTACGCTAGATGAAAGCGGAAAGCCTAGATTCGTCTACAGGACGTTTGAAAAAATTGACGACAACGGAAGGCGAATCACAACAGAAATAAGACCTACGCTGCTTGGTAGTAACGGCCTTTGTGGTGGTGACTTGCGGCAAGAGTTCTTTCTTAATTCGTATCTTAAGACTGAGAAAGATGGCATAATCAGCGGTATTTACGACAAAGTCACTAATGAAGGCGGGATGAGTCATAATATAAACTCGGTTGATTGGCTTAATACCGAAATGAGAAAACAGGGTACCGGATCGTTGTTTAATTTACCAAGCCTTGGTACCCAAATCGTTAAATTACACAGTTATGGTAATGCCTCTGATGGAATTAAGAAAGCACTAATTGGTGAACTGGATGAGTTAGTAGAATACTATGAAGACAATAATGGATACAATCATCCAGATGTTTTCTTCGACCAAACTACTGATGAGTTGTTAGAATTACTAAACTTTGGACTTAGAGAAGATTCGAACGATAGAATAACAGAGGATACATTAAATGAAGACATCCCCGGTTTATTGGCAGTTTTTGTTACATCGTTTTTGAGTAACGTAGAGTATCGAGCCATAAGAGGTGATGCAAAACTACCCGGTGAGGGTAATATAAGAAGGTCACTAAGGCGAGTCTATTTGGACGAAAACGGATTTGATATGTTTGAAGCCAACTCAACATTAGTAAATGCGCTATTTGCAAATACAGGAAAAGTATTCGAGAATGGAGATAGAGTAACACTAAGGAATGTGGAGGGTTGGGTCTTAGATCTAATTGCAGAGCAGTTTGGTATAGACGAGGGTGACGAACAAGCAACTCGTGATGAGGTTAGAAACTCATCGTACACAGTCCAGAGTTACGAAGGAGAAAATATCAATTCTCGATTCAATGGCTATACCTTAGCAGCAGTGGATTTAGTTTCTGGTTCGGAAGTAGAAGTATTCAATGACGAATGGTGGAGCAATAGCGAGCAGGCGGATAATCCCAAGTATATGTTCAAAGCCGACAAGTTGCTTAAGGAAGAAATGACACTGGATTTAGAAGGCCCGGGCGATGTTGGATATGGGTCTAGTGGAAAGAAAAAGAAAGGAAAGAAGCAGAAAGGTGGCAGTAAAACACTGGATCCGATTATGATTCTCTTTCAAAGAATACTGTTAGACACATTCTGTGCCATCCAGATCCTATGTGAATTAAGCAGCGAATACAATGATACTCAACCTAAAGGCGAAGCAAAGATTCGATTTCTTTCAAGCGGAGTAAATGTCTATTCGTCTACCACTGGCCAGAAACAGGGAAAGAAAAAGAAGACACTAAAGATCCGCGACGTATACCACACGTTTCCAAATATGACTACGTTCAATAGAACAGGAATAGGAAATACTGAGCCGGGAAATAAAGAAAAACTCGGTAATGTTGGTTATTTGAATAAACTGACGAAATGGAGAAATTACTACACACTTTCGACTTTGGCTCAGATTCGCAAGAAAACAGTCGATAGACAGCACATGGATGACTTCTATTCCAACAATCTTTTGATCAAGGAAGTAGAGTGGTTATCTTCCGCACTTGGAGATGGTGCTAAGGTATTGCGTAAGAAAGAAGACCCGACTGATTTGCTGTCACAGGTTCAGTATACTTACGTCAGAGGCGTCCCAACAGATGATGATGACAATCCTTTACTGCAACAAACAGCAGAGGCACCAAAGACAACCGTGTTTTATGAAGTGGATATGCCGTTGATAAAAGAAGTAATTGCTACTTATATGGAGGCTTACAACACAAGTGTGTTAGCAAGGGCATTCAATGTACCAACTGAAATTAAAACAGAAACCATTCCAGTCACTGGAGGTGGTTCAGACGAAGTAATTAGGATTCTCAAGATGGCAAAACAAGCCAGAACTGATGGGAAGAACGATGAGAAGAGTCGCTTAGTTGGTCAAGCGATGCGTATGCAACCAAGTATGTTCGAAGTGGAAGAGCCCTATGGTAAGGGAAATACAAGGCCCGAACAACAAGATTCATTCCCAGGAGTCACTTACACACCAACTGGGCACAAATTCCAATTCCATGTAAATGCAGAAGACATTCCTTCTGATATTACGGGAGCAGATTTAATTGCATCAGTAGATAGACGTGGTAACGCTCTCACACTAGGTTCTCCTGTGGGGGCTGATAGTGTAGCACCAGAGCAAGTCGTGCTGCGAGAAAAGAAGAAGAAAGAAGCACCAAAAGAAGCCCAACTCGCAACATCAATTTGGAATTCTATACGAGATCGAAGTCAAGGTGTTTTCGACACAGAAGGAGTCAAGCCACACGAATTTATGGATTATCTTTTCAATACCATGGATGCTCAGTTGGACAAATCAAACATAATCAAAGCACCCTACCCAGAAGCATGGCTAGGAACTAATACTGTTGAAAGACTGAGAAACGACCCAAATAGACTGGGAGAAGTGATTGAGAAACAATACTATGCTGAGAAGATGAAGGAATACGTAGATGCTTTGAAAGGAAAGTATATGAAGAATTATATGGTTCCTACTGTGCTTCTAACTACGATTGAGCAAGCGAAAATAAAGTATGCAAAAGATCCTGCTGCCTTGAAGACCGCGTTTATGGAGCGACTTGCTAAAGACGCAGCAAGCCCACAATTGGTAACAACTGATTACATTCTACGTCCTTATGCAATTACTATTGCAATTATGCGAGCGACAATGAGCATTCCCGAAGGAGATCGAGATGCTTATGTTGCCGGAAAGATTGATGATACAATGCGCGAAGACATACGCAGACAAATGTATCATAATTTAATCACACCGATTTTACCTGAGGAACACCCGCAGTATGAGCCAAAACCAGAAATACCCGTGGAGGAAGAAGAGGTCGAAGAAGAAGAGAGCCAAGAGACACCAGATCCATTATCTGGTTTGGCAGATAATATTGCAGAAGGGATTGTTAGTGGATTCCAACAGGCTGCAGCAGGAGACCAGCCTGATGAGGAACAGGTACAAGATGCTGACTTCGTAGAAGTAGACGAAGACTTTGGTGATGAGGCCTTTGATGTTCAAGCCGATCAACAATTAGAAGGAAACCAACGTGCATTACCAATGCCGGAAGAACCTGAGGAGGAACTAATTGAAGAAATTCCTGCTCCGCCAGAAATGGAAGTAGACCAATTAGATGCGAATTGGGAGGAAATCAATCCAGTAATTCCTGAACCAGATGACGTAGAGGAGTTTGAAGAAGAAGGAAATCCAGCAGATAACCCAAAAGGGGTTTTTGACAAAAGATGGATGTATCACGACCAAGAACACAGATCAGGTGACGGTCAGTTGAGAGTCAAGATGGATGATGGAGAAATTGTTCAGTATAAGTTTCACATAGCATTGGATCCTTCTGACTACATGGAAAGAACAAGAAACATAGTATCAACTTTCTTGAATAGGAATAAGATACATTACAAATGTGGAGGATCAAAAGGAGGTCAAGGTTGGAGAACTCCAGGAGATACACAATATGGTAAAATGTTCACATTGTTTGTAGAGAATCACAAAGAGGCAATAACTGTGACAAAAGGAATGGTTCTTCTAGCAGCCAAGCATAATTTGAAGGGAATAACTTTCGATCCCAAAGACGAGTCTAATATGACGTATGAGAGGGCGGTTCCAGGTACAAAAAATACATTGTACTACACTGTCGAGAAGGCTTCGACTGGAGCCGTTGTTAAAGCCGGAATGAAAGCAGGAATTTTAGAACAACATGACGGCAGAATTTGGGAGATGCAAGGTAAAGGTGAAAGAAGGAGAAAGTTCAGACCAATAGTACCTTTCCTTGAAAAACAGAAAGAGCCACCAAAGAACGCCATACCCGGATGGAAACCACCAAAATTATCATATTTAGGACCTGGGCTTTACGGTTTTAGGAGCAAAGTTATGGACTACTATTGGGGGCAAGGGCCAATAGACAGACTGCCTATGTGGGGTGATGAAAATTAGTGACAACGCATTACTTTTCCGAGAGTTCAACAAATACACTGAACTCCTCACAGTCGAAAAGGAACTTCCTACGGAAGATGATGTTGACTTCTTCCTTGATCAGTTCCTGACAAGAAATTACTCCTTTTACTTTATGGGAACTGCAATCCTATGTGCAAACACAGAGGATCCAGAAACAGGGGAGAAACCCTACGATATGGAGGATAAATCGACAAAAGAGGCACTAAAGGAACTAAAACCTATTCTAATGCAGAAGGTTAGAGACGCATACGGATCAATTTCCCAAGAGTCAAACGTGTTCAATTGGGATGCCGAACCAAGAACGGTTGCTCAGTACGCTCGATTAATGGCTTACGACGAAGGAGTCGATACGAAAAAGTGGGAGGAGATGTCAGAAAGCGACAAAGAAGTACATCCTCTAAAAGCAAAAGCGCAGACTCGTGCTAACAAAATAAGAAGCCGAATACAGCAATATAATGAGAAAGTATTGCCGTTTATGCTACGAAAGACAATGCATCATCCTATCGGAATAATTAGATTTAGTCAAGCAAATGGTCCACTAGAGCCCAGAAGAAAAGATGAGTTCGATAACCCAGTTGCGCTTAACTCCGAAGAAGATTTACAAGATTTCATGGCGGGCAAGACGTACAGAGAAACAAACTTCCCTGGAGGCAAAGACGCTGGCCTTAGAGGATTGCTCTGGGCACCGAGTACAACTAATCGTGATCTAAAAATGGGGATCATCGATATAGACAATCCTGCTAAATTACCAAAAGAAGAAGTGCGCAATGTCACAAAGCAAGTTGCACTTAAACTTGAACAACAAGGGCACCCGTACATAATAATGTTCACTGGAAATAACTTCCAAGTATGGTTCGGACAGAACCAAGTATTACCGTTGGGAGATAAAAGAGATGTGCAAGATTATATTACACAATTAGTGTTTGGACTTGGCGCGTTCGATCGGCAACAAGCAATAGATAAAGAAATGGTACATTTCGATAGAATTCCAGAATCCACTAGAATGTTTTTCAGCCTACATTATCCAATTGGCCCAGATTCTACAAAAAGACACACAGGACTCGCCGCAGTTCCTGTACCAATAGACGACATACTCACATTCGATCCCGTATTGCACGCACACCCAGAGAATGTTTTGCAACACTTTGACCTATATGCTAGCGTAGTGTCAACGTTCTTTGATACTGTAAGAATAGGACAGGATTACGAGTCAGAAGATGATTTAGAATCAACTCCACCATGTGAAAGATTAGAAGGGCAGTATCCAGATAGTGAATTACTATCCCATATAGATGATACTACTAACAGTATAGTAGTAGAGTTAGATGATATTGCTAAGAAGGTAGCAGATGAGAAAGAGGCATATATCTATGCTAAAGCAAGAGGAGTAGACGCTGTTCTAAAGTTCGATGACAAAGGCGGACTTAAGTTCGGAAGCACATCTCTGTCAGCAGAAAAGACTAGAATGGTTGGAGGCAAGAAAACAGTCAGTGTAGAGCAATCTATGTCTGCGTTAATTACGAAAACAGGGTTTGTGGTCTATGACGATTATATTTCTAGAGATTTGGAACGGTTTTGTCAGGCTTCCAACATACGAGAGTTAACTCTAACTGGTCAGTTGGTTAGTTATGATTATGCTGGTGTCGAATTAGAAGAGTCAGAAATACAGGGGATAATTGTTAGAAAGGAAGGAATCGATCCAGATGACTTTAGATCACTTAGATTTATTGTGAATAAGATTGCTTCATACAACTATGACCCAGTCCCAAATCAAGTAATGCTTGAAGAAGTCACAAAGATCGGTGGAAGCCGGCTTCTTTCTGGTCCAAATAAATTCTTTACTAGCCCAATGGGAAGTAAGGTAAAGAAATGGTACCAATCTATTCGGAATCTAAGAAGAGGAAATCGCGTAGTTGTGATGGGAGAAGAAAAGTATCTAATCTCTTCAAAGAAGACCATTGCTATGACAATACTTGGTGTTTCTAAGACAACTAGGCTTTTCCAACAAGATTCACCAGAATTAGGATCTGTTTTTGTCGGCCTAATGAAGAAGGACCGAAACCGAGGACCAATTTATTCGATTGCTGCTAAGGCACAAATTGCATTAAAGAAGGAAGATCGAATTAAACTCAAAGAATTAGTTTACGGGGAAAATTTCTCAAATAGAGTACCTACAGCCGTTAGAAATGATGATTTCTCAGAACTAATCGAAATAGTAGAACCAACTGTTGTTGTTGATGTTACTTACGATGATGTTGGTGCAAGAATGACTCACGCATTACCTTTCCACTTCCTCCCACAAAGCAATAGGGGTTCTGTTTACAGAGCGCTGGGAATAGAGCAGTATATTACCAAAATAAACGGTGCGAAGATTGTAAAAATTAGAGAAGACCTCGATGCGCGACGAGAACCGGATATTAGTTTCAAACAAGATAATTTGATTAAAATTCAAGGAACTGCGCCTAAAAGCGGTTTCTCAATTGTACAGACATTGCCCAACCCAGTTAAGAAAGATGATATGTATGACACTTTCGATAAACCACTTGGTGAAGAATTAGACGACAAAGCCCCATGGAAGATGTCTGAAAAGGCATTTAATAAGTTTGCAAGATTGGCTAAGGACGAGGCGCTTATTGGTTACGTAGATAAAAAGCGAATTTATTACAACGATGCCGATGACTGGGTGATTTTAGGCAATAATGACGATTTCTTTTACTGCCCTATTACATTTAGGTCAATAACAGACGACTTCAAATTGAGAGGAGTTGACATAATAAATGCGACAAAGATGTGCGCAGAGTATGGAATAAAGTGGCATTTAATTATAGCAAAAGGCAAGTTCTATTGGATCTACTGCGACATTGAAAACGATGAAGTTAGAAAAGAACACGATAAGTATCTAGCAGATGATTCTTATGATGGCCCGGTAGAAGAGTTACTTCTCGATTTAATGGATACCGTAGTTACGATGTATCCACCTAAAGAAGTCGTAAAGGATGCCACGGTCCCCGGGTTTAAATTAGATATTTTACAAATGGAGAAAGTAAAGAAGAACCCAGCATTCCACGGTGTACCAACTAATTTAGACTCATGGACAGATGTTTACATTGATATGGAACCCATACCAGAGGGAGGAGAACCAAGAAATGTGGTAACAAAATACGGAGTAGTTCCTGTTCACTCATATCACGGACGAAAGGTTTCACCGCCTCTTATAGATGGTACAGCGAAAGTTCCCGGAGAGTTAGATGCTGCATATAAGCGCTGGGAAAAGGGAGAAGATGGGTACAAGGTATTCATAGATAAGAACTCAAAGATAACTAGCGGACCAACATCTTACTACCGAATAACCGGATTACCACCAAGTTATCAGACCGCAGTTGATGATCCATACGGTCAAGGTGCGGATGCAGTAAATGTCGCAAGTGGTACAGACGAAATCAAATCTTACAAAGAACAGTTAGATTTACAGCGTCTATCTAACAAACAGCAAGCACTGCAAGATGCAAAAATACTTGGAGATATGTTCAACTACATTCCTGGAGAGCCAAGTGATCCGGATCAAAAAGATACAGAAACATATCGCAGTAGCGGACTAAGCCAACAGTATAAGGATGCTGTTGATGACGATAATAAAAACTTGAAGAAAGTACTTCAAGGTGGAGAGATGTTCAAGCATTTCGGGGACGCAACAAGAGCAGTTGGTTTGAAGAATCCACCAATAAAAGAACAAGCATGGGCTGAATATGTTGGACGCTATATCGAAGCACATTCAAAGTGGGAAAAAGAATTAGAGCCTAAAGAAAGTTGGGAAAGAAGAAGTATTGGAGAGTTCCCAACACACTTGGTGCCAATGTTGGAAAAGGAAAGACTATTGGCAATGTATCGGGCCGAGCAGTCATTGACAGAAGATGAACTGCGAATAGTCAATGAGACCTTTAGTGGGGAAATACAAGGAGATTTGTTAGAAAGCACTATTGGTGACTTATTTACACAGATAGAAGAAGACGAGGAGGAGATTGAGTTTGAACCAGATGACGACGACTTTGAAATCGAGTGATATTGCAGAGCAATTAAACCTCCCAAGCAAGGGGGATGTTGTGCAAGGTGTCACAATACTAGGTTCAGAAAGCAGACTGAAAGATGGGACATTCGGTTACAAACTAACATTACCAACTAGTATTAGGCGCGGGGATTTGAATAATGTACTAAGAGATTTCTTTTCAACCAGCATGGTCACACTTAACGAGAAAGAGTATGTTGTAGAAAACCATGATTATCAGACTAAGCCAACAAGAAATGGTACAATATTAACAGGTTACTTGGATTTGGTTTCTCTAAGTAAAAATAACCCCGGAAAGAAAGTAAAACTCACTGCACTACAAGATTTCAATAAGGAATACAGTGAAATGGTGATGACTAAACCGGGATCTTATTTCAAAATAGAACCTTATAGTGGATTCAATGGACCCAAATTCAGATCCAAGTTGTTTTCTTTTGTCTCAAAGCGAGGGGAGAATTACGGCTATACGGACGGAAAGAGTTTGTATTATCGAAGAGCCTCACTTGTTGCGCCACAAATCAAAATCACCAAATCGCCAGAGAATGCGAATATGTTTTACCATACGCATCCAGCAAAAGACGAACCTACGATGAGTTCCGCAGACGACTATCTGCTCTACATTGATATGAGTCATAAACCCCGCAATATACGTCACTTCTATACGGTAATGGCCGATAGAATGGACTATTTCTATGTGACACCAAAGCACGCCAAGAAAAACGATTATGTTAGGCTAAATGAAGACAAATTCATCAAAGAATTAGATAACCAAATTGAAAATATTGGTAAGAGATTAGATGAAAAGTATCCAAATGGCACATACGAAGATGACCTTCACTACTGCGAAATGGTAACAAGAGAAGTAGTAAAGTGGTTGAATAAGAAATATGCGAAGTATGTGAAAATCAAGTACAAGTGTTACTATCGAGTGAGAAAGAATCCAGACAAGCCGACTGGTGACGACTTACACTTAGGTGACGAATACATTGCAAAAGGCCTCAATGATATTAAAACTGGAAAATATTCGTGGCCAGAGTTTGGGTCAAAAGATAAACCCCATGAGTCCTATGCGTACTGGCACTCGCGCTATTTCTCTATGAACAAAAACATGGGCGGAACAGGATACATGGGATTGCTTCCCGGTGATATGCGAAGACTAGTGCATTTCCTTTATTCCCCCTATAGAGGAACTAACTATTCCTATGATGATATACTAGGTATATTATGCCTTAGTTATGATATCAATGTTAGAGACAAGAAAATCACAGACGGTAAGGACGGAGTTTCTAGAATAACAGACATATTAGACTATCTAGAAATAGAAGACGAGGTCTTGAGAGAAGATATAATTATGCTTGATTCACTTACTTCGATGCCTTATGGGGAACTCGCAAAGTCTGTAGACGATCACTATTTCATTCTGCCACTGTCTAACTTTTCGATGGAAAGCGTTGTTGCTATGCAAGAGGTCAAAGCCGGTAAAAGAGACAAAGAAAGAGCAAAATACGATATTATGGTTACACTGAGAGAAAAGATGGCTAAGAATGTCGCTGAGTCTCTGGGTAAGGAAAACGATAAGTTAAGAGCCTCTGGAGAACCAGTTCCGGTGCATCATCCACAAGATGGTTTAGTTACAGTAACTACTGGAATCAATCCACCAATTGGAATTACGAAAAGAGAGTATGCAGCATACTTGCCCATAAGAATCTTTGAGAACCCAGATTTGATTGCAGAGATCTTAGAGGAGGACTTCAAGAAAGGTGATAAGCCAATAATGGTAAGTCAAACTAATGCATATAATTTGTTAGTTCCGGTTGAAGGTAGTGCTGTTAGTATGTTAATTCAATCTAGCACAGGTAAAGTACAATTATTCGTCCCCGCCACGGGTTTCCCTGTCCCAGAGGATCCAGAACAAGCAACGCTTGATGCATTTAGAATTTTGATTGAGAAACTAAATACAAGAGGATTCGATATACCTACAGACGATATCCGTATCGGTAGCATTGCCCCAATTAGAAATCCCAATCATGGAAACTTAGTCGCAATCATGGGACCAATTCAAGCAACGAAAGATAAAGTGATTGAGTCTCTTGCTAAAAGATTGGATGGCGTTATTGTCACAAAATACACGACTAAACCACTAAAGGAATATCAAAAGCGTTCAAGTCTAGTAGAAGTCACTGACGAAGTATTCGATAAAATGGCTTCTAATGGCGACATACTTGTCACAACAAGCGATCTTGATGGGTTTAAATTCGGCTTGAGCCAGAAAGACTTCGCTAGTGACGGTTTAATGCTTGTAGATATCGAATCAGAAGATTTACCGTTTCTTATGGGTTCAGTGCCCCACGTAAAGACATACTTTTTGCAACCAAATAACGAAGCGGCTGCGATAAAGAAGTTTCTAATGCAAGAGGTCTCTCCACAAGAAGCAGAAAGAGTTTCGAGTTCGATCGAAGAACCGATCGATGTAGATAATGTGATTGAATATGATGTTGATCAGCCTGCCGCGGCAATAGAAGAGATTTATTCAGAGATACCAAGAAAGAATCCTTTTACTGATCCGTCTGGTTCGGTTTACGTTCCTTCTGGTGGACAAAATTACTTACGAGTTAGAAAGAATCCAAATTTGGGTGTCGTACCAAGGTCTAGAAGTGAAATAACAGGTACACCTTACTTCATCGACCAAGACAGTGGCGAGAAATTAGATGCGTACAATGTTTACGATGGTGCCTTATTGGAAATAATAGATGGTAAGTGGAATGCCAAAATTGGAAATCCAATGAAGTTAGAGAGACAACACACTAGAGGCCGATTGCATGAGTTTAATGTCGCTGCCGCCAGATCGGAAGATGGTAGTGTACGGCACATAATTGAATACACTGGAAAATTTATCTTTACAGACAAGGTAACAATCGAAGGCCCTGTGTTTCTTAGTACAGATCCGTTACAGTTTAGAGAACCAACAGCAACTATTATGGCGAAAGGTCGCATTCGAATGCGTGGGGAAAAGGTAGCATTAGATGGAATACCAACCGATTTCCAAGGAAGAGCAAAATCAAGCAGTACAGACCCATTACCTGCTTATGTTTCTGAAATGAAAGTTAGTAAGCCTGAGACGAAAAGGAAGAGAAAAAGAGGAGCGATACACCCAAGTCAATCAGTGGGTAGGGTAAATTATACAGCAGATTTCGAATGGCTACGAGCCCAAGCATTCGAGGCCATGACAAAAGGCGGAGAAGACTTTGATGGTAAGGCTTGGTGGAACGAGCAGAAAGTCTGGATCCACGAAAAATACGGAAAAGATGAGATTCCTAATGCTACGTGGTTAACCGATGATTCCTACAAACCAGAGGAGGATGACAAATCTGCTGACTTTGATGAAAGTGGAAAGGCTTTACCTAGCCACTTTACTAATCAACTTATTCGCATACCACACACAAAGTCACTTACACCAGAACACCTGTTCCAACTTGCTCTAAACGAAGGGTATGCTCTTGCAACAGGACGAGGGGTGGGATTATTTACTGTCCCTGAGGACTATGTCGAGTTTAATGATGCTAGATCAAATCCTGGGAAAAATGAATGCCCATTAGTTACTCAAGATTTAGAAATGAACACACGAAATAGAAATTCTGCGATACAAGCAGACTATATTCAATACGGCCCGCTTAATTTAGCGGACGAAGAATACTGGGTAAAAGCGGCAGAACACTGGAAAACAACACCAGAAGTTGCCAAAGAATCAAAATGTGCTAATTGTGTTGCATTCGACATATCACCGAGAATGCTCGAATGTATGCCAGGATCTGTACAGGAAGACGGACAGTTGGGAATGTGTTGGATGCACAATTTCAAGTGCCATTCCGCTAGGACTTGCTTTACTTGGGCAGCAGGTGGGCCAATAACAGAGGATTCAGTTTCTTACGATTGGCAAGAAAGGTCAACAAAATCTAATCCACGAAAAAAAATTTCAGTAAGGATTGAAGAAAGTACCAATGACAAAAAGAAACTAATGGCTGTCTTTACTAAGCCGGATGGGAAAACAAAAACAGTTCACTTCGGTGCGCGCGGAATGAGCGATTATACTCAACACAAAGATAAGGACAGAATGAAGAATTATCTTGCTCGACATTCGGGCATGGGCGAAGATTGGGATGATCCAATGACGGCAGGGGCTTTGTCAAGATGGATTCTTTGGGGCAAACCAAGCCTTCGAGACTCATTTAACGACTTTTTGAAGCGCTTCAACATGGAAGGAGTCATGGCTGTCACCAACACAAGGATGAATCCAATGGCACCCGGCTACCAATCATATGCTTGGACCACACAAGACTGGCGTTCAATCAAAGTCAACAATAAGGGAGAGATAGATTACAAGGAAAAGTGTGGTGCAGAAGGAACAAAAACCCCAGATGGCTCTCCAAGACTATGCCTACCTGTTGAGGTGATTAGGTCATTGATAAGAACCGAATCAGGAAAAGACGTTCTTCGTTCTCAAGCAAGGAAGAAAGCCCGTGCTAAGAAAGGCGAAAGAGTTCCATGGCATCCTAGGATCAAAAAGATTTGGAAGCGCGTAGAAGGACAGACAGTAGAAGATAACCCGTCATGGCGACACGGTGAATTCGCAGAGGATGATCCGTTTGAGGAAATGTTTCAAGAGGATTGATTAGATGGTTAACCAAGAAATGTTCGATCCTTATTCAATAGCACACGCGGGCTCTGGAGTTGTAGCAAGATCTCTCAAGTTATCTTTGTTAGAGACCATAGTACTGCATACGATATTTGAAATCGTTGAG
>MDTE01054618.1_pt1 | contig 16566 bp, 15 predicted proteins | sample 811231 | NCBI WGS metagenome assembly MDTE01 (sample SAMN05326651, study PRJNA326480) | marine metagenome | isolation source: seawater | place: Indian Ocean: Red Sea | collected 2010
ACGCCGGTACCGAAAAGCACTAAGCCCAAAACGATCGACGCGGAACGCTTCAGCCATCCATTCACTGGTCAATCCTGTCCCGCAGTCTGGCTCTTGCAAGCCATTCGCAGCGGCCCCATTCTTTCTAACCACAAGACTTACCCCAGCCGGAGCCGGGTGACCTGACCATCAAAGGCCAGGTCACCCGGCAATCCCGGAAGGATGTCAGGGCACAGCCGAACCGGCCGCACCCCACTGCTACGGCTACTCGCCGCCTGGATTGAGCGTGACTTCCACCCGTCGCCAGTTCTTTCCAGTGGTGTCCATGCCTCGATTCTTGAGTAGTTCAACGGCCGCCTCGGCGTAAACCGTGGAATGAGCACCGGAGTCTGGAGGTGAGGCCAAGATCGACTCACTTGTGGAGACGCCGATGGTCTGTGCCCATAGGTCCGAGTCCATCACGCCGACCCCGTCGGGCGACGGCCAAATCAGACCGTTGATCTCATTCATCTGCCAAGCCTGGTGGGATGCACCCAGAGCCGAGCCGTTGTTCAGCACGATCTCAACACAGTCGGCGCTGTTGTCACGACAGAACATCCAGCCCTCAAGCGAGCCAGCCACGAACCGCTCTGTGATGTCGGCATATCTTTCGTCCGCCAAACGCGCTCCGTCAGCCCAAATGGCGTCCTGGAGCATGGCCGTACCAACGTCATTCCAGTCGATGACCGACAGATCGTCCTCTGTGTAGAGCTTCCCGGTAGCCGGGTTGGTCGCTTCTAGCATCTGCGCGTACTCGTTGTAGATCATTGCCTGAGCAGCGTCAATCTCTCCGTTGAGCAATGCGAGCATGTCAAAGCTCTGCTGGACCAGTTCATAGTCGCTGGACGGGTCAAGACCGGCCTTGCGAGATCCAGCAAGAAGCTCGAACTCGTTGCCCCAGCCCCAGTTTCCAACCAACTTGCCAGCCAAGTCCTCTGGACTATCGATACCGGAGTCAGCCCACGAGACCTGCAGGGTGCCAGAACGCTGGAACACCTGGGCCACGTTGACGATGTTCATGCCCTCCTCTCGAGAGACGAGAGCCTTAGGCACCCAAGACACGGCGAAGTCGACCGCTCCCGAAGCCAGTTGCTGCTGGGGAACGATGTCGACGCCACCCTCACGGATTGTCACGTCCAAGCAGTACTTCTCGTAGATGCCCTCATCCACCGCAGCGAAATAACCAGCGAACTGGGCCTGAGTCACCCACTGCAACTGCAACGACACTGAATCAACGGTGTCGCAGTCGCCAGTGCCTACAGCAGCCTCGTCACTGCCACACGCCGTGGCAAACAATGTCATGGCCGCCAATACAGCTAGCAGCCTGTAGGTCCATCTCTTCTTCATGTTTCCCTCCCGGGGGTTGTCATAGAATCGCCGTTCCCAGTCACCAATCGCCAGGGCATGCTGACGCGCTCGACGAACAGGGCTACAGCGAACAGTACGAGACCAACGGCCGAAGCCACCGCGATGGCAGCCCATGCAACGTCGTATCTCGCAAAACCGGCGTTCGACGTGATCACATTACCGATGCGGTCCTGCGGACCGCCGAAGTACTCGGCAACGATCGCGGCAATCACCGACAAGGGTGCCACCACCCGCAGGGCGTTGGCGAAAAATGGCAGAGCGTTGGGGATACGGACCTCTCGCAAGATTGTCCATTCGGAGGCCGCGTAGGACCGCATTAGTTCAACCTCGTCGGGATGAACCTCAGTGAGGCCTCGGGCTGTATTGATGAATACTGGAAAGAACACGACGGCGACAACAACGGCTTGGTTGCTGAGCATCCCCGTGATACCGAACCAGGCGTTGAAGATTGGGGCGAGAGCCACAATTGGCGTGGCGTTGACAGCAACGGCCAGTGGCGTAAGGCCCTCGTTGAGGGTCCTGAAACGGGTGGTTACAAGTGCCAGAACCACGCCAGCTAGGACACCGACCATCAGGCCGCTTACTGCAATACGGCCGGTCTCCCATCCCGCGTGGCGGAGCGTCGGCCAGTGGTCGATCAGTTGTCCGAGAATCGATGTCGGCCTGGGCAGGAGGAACTCGCGGATGCCTAAGCCCCGCACTAGTCCTTCCCAGAGCAAGAGGCCACCCGCACCGACCAGTAGCGCCGGTCCTAATCCAATCGCTGCGATGCGCAGGCGAACCAGCATCAGATTTCGGTCCGATCGTTGTGGGACCGGCCGTCAACCTCTCCGAAGGATTCTACGGCACGAAGTGCCTCACGGATCTCCGTTGCCTTGGCGAAAAACGCCGGATCCTCTCGAGTGTCGTCATCCCGGTCTCCCAGGTCGATATCTACCACCGAGTGGATCCGCCCGGGCCGTGGCGAGAGCACTACCACCCGATTCGATAGGAAGGCTGCCTCGGAGATGGAGTGGGTCACGAAAACCACCGTGGTTCCGGTCTCACGCCATAAACCCAGTAACTCCAACTGCATGTGTTCGCGGGTCATCTCGTCGAGCGCCCCGAACGGCTCATCCATTAGGAGCAAGCGAGGTTCAAACGAAAGAGCCCGAGCGATAGAGACCCGCTGCTGCATTCCCCCGCTTAGTTGCCGAGGGTAGTGGCGGCCAAATTCGGACAACTTGACTAGGTCGAGCATCTTCGATGACCTGCTGGCGCGGTCGGCCTTTGACCAGCCTCTAAGTTCCAGTGGTAGCTCAATGTTGGCGGTGACCCTCCGCCAGTCGAAGAGACCGGCATGCTGAAACACCATTCCGTAATCCAGATCAAGTCTCGCCTGGTGGGCAGTCTTGCCGAAGACCGAGATCGTCCCCCGAGAAGGGGCTAGAAGGTCGCCAACCAGTCGAAGCAAAGTCGACTTACCGCAGCCAGACGGGCCGATCAGCGACACGAACTCTCCGGGTTGGACTGTCAGGTCTATGCCCTCCAGTGCCGCCACCTCGTCGGCGCTGCCGACGTTGAAGACTTTGTCGACACCGTCGACGGTAATAGCCGCTTCAGTCACCGGACTACCTCTTCAACGGCACCCTGTGAACGAGTCACCACGAGACGCTCGGCCAGACTCACTAACCCAAAGACGGCCAAGCCGAGGACCGCTGCTCCGATGACCGAGGCGTAGAGGCGCTCGGGAAATACTGCATAGCGCTGGGCATAGTTGAGAATGGCCCGACCTAAGCCAGTCTTGGTCCCAATCGAAATCTCACCGACGATGGCGCCCACCACACTGAGTGTGGCAGCGATCTTCAATGCAGGAAAAAGATATGCCCGAGCGGCTGGAAGGCGCAGCTTCACCAACTCGGTCCGCCATGGAGCAGCGTACGATCGCATCAACTCGACATGCGCGTCGTCCGGGGATTGCAGACCGCGTAGGGCACTGACCGCCACCGGGAAGAAGGTTAGGTAGGTGGCGATGAGCGAAATGGACAACAGGTCCGGGAGATTCTGCTGTCGCCCCCAGGTGACAATGATGGGGGCCAAGGCGATCAGGGGCACGGTCTGCGAGACGTTGATCCATGGAAGCAATCCCCGCTCCGCGACACGCCAACGCAACATCAGCACGGCGAGTCCGATACCGATGGTCAGCCCTAACGCAAAACCGATTGCAGCCTCCTGCAGGGTGAACCAGGCCTTCTTTATCAAGAAAACCGAAAGAGGCAGGCGGTCTCGACCGTCACGAATCTCCTCAAATAACTCGCCGGCTATATCAGCGGCATGGGGCATGGTCAGGTCGTCGGTGGATGCCGGGAGTTCGAGCGAGGTGGCTGGCCATGTCCCGTTAGTTGCCCCTCCCATCCATTTATAGCCCTCCCAAATAGCGACGAGCAGGAAGATCGAAACGAGGACAGTCGCGACCATGCGAAACGCCTTCGCACCGCGCATCATCGGACTCGGGTCCCTACCGTCCGGGGACCGTCCTTTTGGTCTATCCCAGAAACACTGGGTGATCGAGAATCGGTCTTCATCGTTTTCAAAAGATCCTCTAACTGGAGGAAGGACCATCGGGGGCAAACCGCCGTTGCCTCTCCATCAGGCTGCACCAGTCCCAACCCGCTCCTCCCATTGCATCCACATCCGCTAGGAACTGACCCACTAAGGCCGTGACCGGTAACGAAACACCCATGGAAGATGCCTGATCGAGCACCAGACCTATGTCCTTTCGCATGAGAGTCGTCGAGAATCCAAAGTCGTACTCTCCGGAAAGCATCTTGTCGGCCCGATTCTCCATCTGCCACGAAGTTGACGAGCCCTGCAGCATGGCCTCCACCACCTTCTCGACATCGAGCCCGGCACGAGATGCGAAATCGAGGCCTTCAGCAAGCGCCTGACAGAGCCCAACCACACAGATTTGATTCGTCATCTTTGTAAGTTGTCCGGCTCCGGACGGTCCCATATGTCGAACCCTTGAGGCGTAGGTACCGATAAGAGGTTCAGCCTGAACAAATGCGTTCTGGTCTCCACCGACCATTACTGAAAGCGTCCCTCGGCGGGCACCATCGACGCCGCCAGACACCGGTCCATCGAGAAAGTGTCCGCCGACTGCCGAAACCTCAATACCCGTTTCAAGAGCAATCTTTGCTGACGTGGTGGAGTGGTCGATCCAAATTGCCTCCTGTCCAACAGCAACTAGCGCCTCTTTCACGACTGTTGCCAACTCTTTATCTGATGGGAGGGAGGTAATGATGAACTGTGCGTCAGCGACTGCTGACGCGACCGAGTCCACGGTCGTGCCCGGAAACTCTGCAGCCCACTGATCTCCGAGTTCCTCGACAACGTCGAAAACCACGATGTTGTAGTCCTCCCCCAAGTTCGCCAAGTGGCCGGCCATGTGCCACCCCATTCGCCCAAGACCCAAACACGCGATCCTCATTGCGGAACTCCGGGTTGGCCCCGGTCGTCCAGACCAAAGCCTCCGACGAGGCGGGCATTAGTCCTCCCGCCTATCGACATGGCGAGGATCAAGACCAACTCCTTTGACCGCGGAGCGTCGGGGACTCCTACTTCTATGGCGTCGTAGTGGCTGCCGACGTACGACCATTCGAGGTGGGTAAGTGGCACGTCCAACCTAACTCCCGGAGGTCCAACCTTCTTGGTTGACGGAACTATTGCCTCACCCTTTCCAAGAGCAGTGCGCATGCCGCCGCCACCGGGAATATGCCACATGGCGCCGTGCTCGATTTCGCCCTCTGAGCCAACTATCGCACCCTTTCCATATCCGTCAATGTCCTCTGGCACACCTCCAAGGTGGCCTATCAAGAGCTCACCCATCTCTTGACCAAGGTCACGCAACTCCTCAGTAGCTGGGCTGAGATCGTCCACGTAATCGCCTACGAAAGGGTTTTTAACTACCGCCGCGGCTGCGCCTTTAAAGGTGGGTCGATCCGGCAACGGTCCGAAGTCGTGTTTGGTCTCTTCAACCACGATGAGGATCTTTCGTTGTCTGAACAGCAAGTGGTTCACACCCTCCCCGCTACTAATGGAGTCATAAGGAAGTCGGTTAGCCGGCGAGAACCGGAATGATCCTTTGACCATAGGCATTCAAGGTCTCATCCTTCTGGTCATGCATCAGATATATAGCGAACTGGTCGACGCCTAGGTTCTCGAGTTCCTGAAGGCGGGCCAAATGCGCTGACTCGTCGCCAAGGATGCAGAACCGATCAATGATCTCGTCGGGCACAAAGTCAGTGTGTTCGTTGCCCGCACGACCATGTTCGGCGTAGTCATAGCCCTTCCGTCCTTCGATGTAATCGGTAAGAGCCTGCGGGACCGCTGACCCGTCATCGCCGTACCGATTAACTAGATCAGCCACGTGATTTCCAACCATTCCTCCAAACCATCGGACCTGGTCGCGCTGATGCGCGAGATCGTCGCCCACGTAGGCCGGAGCCACGACAGTGATAGTCAGCGACTCGGGGTCTCGACCGGCCGCAGCTGCGGATTTGCGAACGGCGGCAATCGTCCACTCGGCGATCTGCGGATCAGCCAACTGCAGGACGAAGCCGTCGGCCCGTCGACCACACAGGTCCAGCGCCTTCGGCCCGTAGGCGGCCATCCACATGGGTAGCGAGCCCCCTTGACGCCAAGGAAAAGATTGCTCTGTACCGTTGTAGTCGACTACATCTCCCTCTGCGAGACTCTTGATGACTCCCATCGATTCCTCAAGGGTCGCCAGATTGCATGGCTTTTGGCCGATCACCCGCATGGCCGAATCCCCGCGTCCTATGGCACACACGGTGCGCTCGCCGTACATGTCGTTGAGAGTCGCGAAGAGCGAGGCGATCACAGTCCAGTCGCGGGTCCCCGGGTTTGTGACCATTGGGCCGATGACCATTCGTTGGGTGGCGGCCAGCATGGCGCTGTAGATAACGAAAGGTTCCTGCCATAGAACGTGGCTGTCGAACGTATAGCCGTAGGTAAAGCCGAGCGTCTCCGCCCGCCGGGCCAAGTCCACGACCCGCCATGCCGGCGGATCGGTCTGCAACACCACTCCGAAGTCCATCCGGCGTCTCGCCTCCCATTCGTTGTCGTTCGTATCATCTTGTCGCTATCAAACTGTTGGGCAGGACGCACCCAGCTTGGTCCCGTCAGTCGTTGCGGGGGAAACCTAGATCCACGGTGCTTGTCGACGGATCCGGCCACCGGCTAGTCACCACCTTTGGACGGGTGTAAAAGCGAATGCCTTCTGGTCCGTAGATCGTGTGGTCACCAAACGCCGAATCGTTCCATCCGCCAAACGAGTGGTAACCGACCGGAACCGGAATCGGCACGTTGATGCCGACCATACCGGCGTCAGCATCCTGCTGGAATTGTCGGGCCGCTCCACCGTCTCGGGTAAAGATGGCGGCGCCATTTCCATACGGGTTGTCTCTAATCAGCCTGACGCCCTCGGCGTAACTATCTGCTCGGACCACAGAGAGCACAGGACCGAAGATCTCATCGGTGTAGACGGTCATGTCTGTAGTGACGTGGTCGAGCAGGCTGACGCCAAGGAAGAATCCGTCGCCATCGAATTGTTGTTCACGACCGTCGACCACCACACGACATCCTGCATCAACTCCCGCTTGGACGTACCCGGCGACACGGTCACGTGCCTCTGCGGTGATGAGTGGCCCCATCTCCGAAGCTGGGTCGGTCCCAGGGCCGATGACGAGCTTTTCCATTCGGACGCGTATCGCCTCAACCAACTGGTCTCCGATGTCACCAACGGCGACGACAACCGAAATGGCCATGCACCGTTCACCGGCCGAACCGTATGCTGCGGACACGGCTGCGTCAGCCGCCATGTCGAGGTCGGCATCTGGGAGAACGACCATGTGGTTCTTTGCCCCACCCATGGCCTGCGCCCTCTTACCATGGGCCGTCGCTGAGGCGTATATGTGTCTGGCGATCGGTGTTGAGCCAACGAAACTGACCGCTTTCACATCTGGGTGTTCGACAAGACGATCAACGGCCTCCTTATCGCCGTTGACGACGTTGAGAACGCCAGGCGGGAAACCGGCTTCTTGGAAAATCTCGGCCAAAAGCATTGGCGCGGACGGGTCTCGCTCTGACGGTTTGAGGACGAACGTGTTTCCACAGGCCACGGCATTCGGAAACATCCACATCGGGACCATGGCCGGGAAGTTGAACGGCGTGATACCAGCCACGACGCCGAGAGGTCGGCGAACCGAATAGACATCCACACCATTGCTTGCCTGCTCACTGTGTGTGCCCTTTAGGGCGTCCGCGATCCCGCAGGCAAACTCAAGGTTCTCGATCCCACGGGCTACCTCGCCCCGGGCGTCGTCCATCACCTTGCCGTGCTCGGCAGTGAGACGCTGGGCCAGATCGTCGGCACGCGTCACCACCAGATTCCGGAATTCGTACATGAGTTTGGCTCGACGGGCCAAGGAGACCTCGCTCCATCCCTCAAAAGCTGCGGCCGATGAAGCGATTGCGGCATCGACCTCAGCTAACGAGGCCAGGGCGACGGACCCAGTCCGCTCGCCGGTAGCCGGGTCGTACAGCGGTCCTGTCCGGCCCGAGGTAGACATCAGACCTGTTCCGTCAACGAGATGATGGATCTCTTTCACCGGGTCTCCTCCTTCGGTGCCGGACTGGGCGGTGTTCTGGCCGGGGCCAGCACAGCGGACGTGTTACTGCAGATAGGTCGAGAGCCCCCGCGGCAGGTAGGAGCCATGTCCCTTCGAGCCGTGGTAGGCATCATCCTCGATCAAGATCTGACCCTTTGACATAACCGTGTCGACCTTGCCGTCAACCGTGGTTCCCTCGTATGCCGAATAGTCCATGCTCATGTGGTGCGTCTCCACCGAGATCCGGGTTTTGGCATTCGGGTCATAGAGGACGATGTCGGCATCAGAACCGGGAGCTATGACGCCCTTCTGCGGATAAAGGCCAAACATCCGAGCCGGCGTGGTCGAACAAGTTTCAACCCAACGCTCCAGCGTCAGTTCGCCCATGGCTACGCCCTGATAGATGAGGTCCATCCGATGCTCGACTCCGCCAATCCCATTGGGAATTGCCCGAAAGTCGTCCAGACCCAACTCCTTCTGGTCCTTCATGCAGAAGGGGCAGTGGTCGGTGGCGACAATGGCCAAGTCGTTGGTCCGCAGGCCCCTCCAAAGGTCCTTGTGATGTGTGTGCTCCTTAGTCCGCAGCGGTGGCGAACACACGTATCCCGCTCCTTCGAATCCGGGTGCTCCAAGGTGATCCTCCAGATTCAGGTACAGGTACTGGGGACAGGTCTCGGCAAACACGTTGTGACCGGCGTCGCGGGCCTCAGCTACCCGCTCAAGAGCCTCGCTTGCCGACAGGTGCACAAAATACACAGGAGCCCCGGCGACTAGAGCCAGTTGGATGGCTCGATTGGTGGCCTCTCCCTCCATGCGGGATGGCCTGGTGATGCCGTGGTAGACGGGGTCGGTCTGCCCCCGCGCAGCGGCCTGTTCAGCCAGCACGTCGATAGCTATTCCGTTCTCGGCATGCATGGTGATGAGCGCACCGTTATCGGCGGCCTTCTGCATAGCTCGCAGGATTTGACCATCGTCGCTATAGAAAACTCCTGGATATGCCATAAACAACTTGAAGCTGGTGATGCCTTCGGCAACGAGTGCATCCATCTCCTTGAGAGACGCTTCATCGATGCCACCCATGACCATGTGAAAGGCATAGTCCACGGCGCATTCGCCATCCGCTTTGGTATGCCAAAGGTCCAGACAATCTCGGACATTTTCGCCGGACTTCTGAACAGCGAAGTCGATAATGGTGGTCGTGCCGCCCCATGCAGCGGCCCGAGTACCGATTTCGAATGTGTCACTGGCGAACGTGCCACCAAATGGGAGCTCCATGTGGGTGTGACAGTCAATACCACCCGGAACCACATATTTCCCAGTGGCGTCAATCACCCGGTCTGCACCCGACTCAGCGGCCTGTGCCGTTGCGGAACCGGGAGCCATCACCGCAGCAATAGAACTCCCGTCAACCAACACTTCGGCGGCATGGCGTCCCGTGGCGCTAACCACGGTCCCGTTCTTGATAAGTGTCGTCATGTCCTTCCCCCTTAGTACCTGTTACTTCGACCTCTGACCACCCGGGCGCTTAGCCCAGGCGCTCGATGATCCCGACCAGCACAGTCCCGGCCTCATCGATCTCCTCTTCGGTGACCGTCATCGGCGGAGCGATGCGCAGAACATTCCCATACAACCCACCCTTACCGATTAAAAGACCGGCTGCACGTGCCTCCTCCATTATCTGAGCAGCAGCTGCGGCATCGGGTTCAAGGGTCCCGGGCTGGACCGTCTCCAGCGCACGCATGAGGCCCTTGCCCCGTAGTTCAGCGACCGCTTCTGAGGCCTCGACGGCAGGCTGCAAGTGACCAACGAGGCGGTCACCCATACGAAGCGCGTGGCCTTGAACATCATGCTCCAGCATGTACCGGATCGTTGCCAACGCCCCGACACTGCTAAGAGGGTTACCACCGAAGGTGGACAGGGAATTACCCGGCAACGAGTCCATCAGGTCTGCCCTTGCTACCAATCCACCAAGAGAGAGGCCGTTCGCTACCCCCTTGGCGAAAGTCAGGATGTCGGGCACCATGCCGTGGGCCTGATAGCCCCAGAAATGCTCGCCGGTCCGACCCCAGCCGGTTTGGACTTCATCGGCAATGAAGAGAACGCCACGGTTTTCGAGTTCTTTCTTCATCGCCCCAAAGAATCCATCGGGAGGCGTGGCGAATCCGCCAACTCCCTGGATGGGTTCGGCGATCATGGCGGCCACATCGCCTGAAGTCATCATGTCGAAGACTTGGATGAGGTCATCGACGCAAGCAGCTGTGTAGTCCCCATCGTCGAGATGGCGAAAAGGGCTTCGTAAGCGGTAGCCACCGTGCACATAGTTGACTGACATGCCGCTGACACTGGTAGGTGACCAAGACCGCTGAGCTGTGATGGCAATCGTGGTGAACGACCGGCCGTGATAACTGTTGCGCATGGCCAGAATCTGGTTTGAACGTCGGGCCACGGTGGCCAGCATGAGGGCGGCATCGTTGGCTTCCGTTCCCGACGTCGTGAAGAAGACTTTGGCGTCGGGGATGCCCGACAACCTGGCGATCTCTTCAGCCAACTCGATCATGCACTCCGACAGGTAGAGCGTTGATGTGTGAAAAGTCTTTGGCGCCTGCTCTTGGACGGCCTTCGTAATCTCTGGGATGTCATAGCCAAGGCTGGTAGTGAGGATCCCGCCGAAGAAGTCCAGATAACGGTTTCCCTCAACGTCATAGACGTGACGTCCCTGTCCCCGGTCAAAAGAGATCGGGGGGTCGTAGTAGAGGGCCAGCCAGTTCGGCAGCACCGCCTGATGCCTCTCGAATAGTTCAGCGTTTGTGACCATCGCGTCTCCCGCGGTGTGATCGGGCCCCTAGGGGCAGAATCGCTTCAGGCCTGTGTCAATGGGTCGTACATGTCAGGACGACGGTCCCTGTAAAAAGCCCATTGGTTGCGCACCTCATCGACAATCTCCAGGTCGAGGTCACGCACAATGAGTTCCTCATCTTGATCGGAGCAGACATCGCCCACAAACTGTCCACGGGGATCCACAAAATAGGTGGTTCCGTAAAAGTCATTGTCACCCAGGTCCTCAATCCCAACCCGGTTGCTCGCTCCGACGTAGTACATATTGGCCACTGCGGAGGCAGGCTGCTCGAGCTTCCAGAGGTAGGCGGAAAGGCCCCGACTCGTAGCTGACGGGTTGAAGACCATCTGGGCTCCGTTCAGGCCGAGCGCCCGCCATCCCTCGGGGAAGTGGCGGTCGTAACAGATGTAGATACCGACCCGGCCGACAGCGGTCTCAAACACCGGGTACCCGAGATTCCCAGGGCGGAAGTAGAACTTCTCCCAGAAGCCCTTGACCTGGGGCAGGTGGGTCTTGCGGTACTTACCCAGATAAGTGCCATCAGCATCGATGATGGCCGCCGTGTTGTAGAGAAAACCCTCCTTCTCCTTCTCATACATCGGCAGGACGAGAACCATGCCATGCTTCGCCGCCAACTCCTGAAAACGCTTAGTAGTCGGACCGTCTGGGATCGCTTCGGCGTAGTCGTAAAAGGCAGCGTCTTGGACCTGACAGAAATAGGGCCCGTAGAAGAGCTCCTGGAAGCACATGACCCGGGCACCAGCCTCAGCTGCCTCAGCCAAATACTTCTCATGGAGTTCGATCATTGACTCCTTGTCACCGGTCCAACCCGTCTGGACCATCGCTGCCCTTACCTCACTCGCCACCTTGGCCTCCTGCGTCCTCGGTCTTCGAATCGCCACAACTCTTCGGGTCTAACCCAATCTTTTCCACAATCAACCCCTGCAGCGCGTTGCAGTCGACGACAGTAGTGGCAACCTGAGCGGGTGACCGGACCCGGGGAACCACTTGACGATAGGGGCGGACTCCTCAACTGGCCGGCTCTGCAGGACTGGATCACCAATAGCTCGTCGCCGGGTACTGGTCTGGTGGTGGCCTGCGAAGAACTGGAAGGCGGCACTCAGAATCATCTCTTCCAGCTGATCCGCGAGGATGGGACGGCGATGGTCCTCCGAAGACCACCTCGTCACCCACGGCCGAACAGCGACGAAACGATGTGCCGGGAGGCTCGAGTACTGGCTGCCCTCTCAGCAAGCGACGTCCCCCACCCAGCCTTTTACGCTGTGTGCGACGACCCATCGATAATCGGCACGTGCTTCCACCTAGGAGCGGTCGTCGACGGCTTCAACCCCGGGTCAACCTTGGAGGAACAATACGACGATCTGGGCTGGCAGCATGCTCTTGGCCTATCGATGGTCGATGCCATCGCAGCACTGGCCGCCGTGAATCCATCGTCCGTCGGCCTTGAAGACCTTGGGCGACCCGACGGCTGGCTTGAACGACAGGTTCCACGGTGGCGCTCGATGCTTGAGTCGTATACGAAGAGCGAAGATTACGGTGGTCCAAACCTTCCTGACGTCGATCGGGTGGGAATTTGGTTGGAAGAACACCGCCCGCGCGAGGCATCGATGCGGATCATCCACGGCGACTTTCACCTAGCCAACGTGATGGCCCGACGTAGCCAACCGGAGGTTGCCGCTATCGTCGATTGGGAACTCACGACATCGGGTGACCCCCGTCTCGACCTAGCTTGGTTGCTGGCTACTTCGCACGGCGTCGGCTCGTTCGCCACGAGAGTCCCTGGATTCCCCAACTGGCGGGAACTGGCTGACCGGTACGCCGACCAAACGGGCCTGGCCCTTTACGATCTGGCTTGGTGGTGGACTTTGGCGTGTTACAAGCTCGGAATTATCCTCGAGGGAACGAATGCCCGAGCAGCGGCTGGACACGCTCCTGTCGAAATAGGTCGCGATCTTCACGACCGCGCTGTTCGACTCTTCACCATGGCTGGCAACTTGATAGACGGTACTGTTCTGTGACAGGACGGAAGTGAGGCGGCGGGATTTCCTGGCCGGGCTGACTGCCTCTGCAGTAGGGCTGACCGCCTGCGGGTCACGACCACCAACGAAGACGGTCCCCACTCCGCCAAGCGCGACAACGTCCCTACCCAAACTCGTTGACTGGCGAATAACAAGATGGCGAGCTGATCCGTGGGCGCGCGGTTCATACTCCTACCTCGCCCCCGGGACATCGTCCACGACCCGGAAAACGCTGGCCCAGCCAGTCGACAATCTTCTCTTCTTTGCCGGAGAAGCCACTGATATGGACCACCCGGCCACCGTGCACGGCGCCCTAGCCTCGGGTCGTCGTGCGTCCGCAGAGGTGCTGGAAGCAGTGCCCCACGGCTCGATCGCAGTGGTCGGCGCCGGCGTAGCCGGGCTAGGGGCTGCCCGCGCCCTTGTTGGAGCCGGCCGGTCGGTCACCGTATTGGAAGCCCGTGACCGGATCGGAGGGCGGGTGTGGAGCGTGGACATGGGTGATGCGGTAGTCGACCTGGGCGGCTCGTGGCTCCACGGACTCCGGGACAACCCCGTAACCGGAATCGCCGAGTCGCTTGGCATCAACCTGATATCAACAAACTACGAGGACGCCCTGCTCTTCGACGCCGACGGCAATCCGCTGTCGTGGTCCCGCCTCGATGACTATTACGAGGCCGTAAACGCGCTTCTGAACTCAAGTACCTCCACCTCGTCGATGGCCAATGACATCGAGAAACTCCGGAACCGCTACACAGGAGACGACCGGAGGTTCGTTGACTACGTCCTTGCCTCAGAAGTCGACCACTGGTTTGCCGCTAGTCCAGCGGACCTCTCGTTCGCTGCAGTCCACGAGGGCGGCTGGTCACGAGGAGGAGACGCAATTCCACGCACCTCCTACCGACCGATAGTGGACTGGCTAGCTAGCGGACTGGAAATCCGGACGGACGAGCCGGTTGAAGCCATCAGGACATCGGACCGGGGAGTTTCGCTGTCGACCAAGAAGAACACACACCGGTTTGCGGCCGTGATCGTCACCATTCCCCTTGGTGTGTTGAAAGCCGGATCAATTAAATTTGAACCGACCCTGCCGCAACCGAAATTGTCTGCCATCGACTCGTTGGGCATGGGCTCAATGGACAAGGTGGCTCTGAGATTCACAGAACCGTTCTGGCCGACCGACGTAGACGTCTTCTCCTATGCCTCGGAACCACCCGGCCGGTTCGTCGAGTGGTACAACGCCATGCTGTGGACCGACCGTCCGATCCTGGTCGGTTTCAACGCCGGTCGCTCGGCCGACGAGATCCTGGGGTGGTCAGACCAATCGACCCTGGACGCCGCCCTCGGTATTCTTGGGCAACTTCGATGGTAATGCCAGTGACGGGGGTGCTGTCCCGATGAGTACCTCAACTACGCCGTTGAATGGTTGGCGGGTGGGGGTGACTGCCGACCGCCGAGCCACCCAGCAAGTTGAAGTGTTGCGGCGGCGCGGTGCCGAAGTCGTAACGGGCTGCACAATGCGCACCCTTGACCTGAGCCATGATCCCCGCCTTTTAGAGGCATCCCAGGCGCTAATCGACCATCCTCCGAATACCACGATCATCCAAACCGGGATGGGCCTGACAATTTGGCTGGAAGCCATGGATGCAGTGGGAGTCGGCAGTGAACTCCGGTCCTCATTGGCCGGTGCGGAGATTCTGACCCGTGGACCGAAGGCAACCAGCGCAGCCCGAAAAGCCGGTTTTGAAGTGGAGTGGTCTGCGCCGGACGAGCAGCTCGCTCAAGTGGTGAAGTACTTGGCATCGACTGGCGGCCGGGGCCGAGTGGCCCTGCAGATCGATGGCACCGACGAGGAGACACTGGTCAAGCCACTGGCCCCGTTGTGCAAAGAGGTTGTGGTAGTACCAGTCTACCGCTGGGCGTGGCCACTGGAAGTTGGACCAGCAGAGATTCTCATCGACGCAATCTGTAGCGGCAGCGTGGACGCCGTCACCTTCACAACCCGTCAGGCTGCAGTGCACTTGGTGGAGATTGCGGATTACCGGGGACGTCGCGACGAACTGCTGACAGCCTTGGACGGCGTGCGGGTGGTACCGGTGTCGGTCGGGCCCGTGTGCTCATCAGCAATGACAAACCTCGGTATGGCCGGAATCGTGGAGCCGAAACGAGCCCGCATGGTCGCCATGGTGGATGCGCTGTGCGCCGAGGCCAATCGACGCTCCACAAGACGCTGAGACTTCCAGTAAACCCCCTGCTGCTGTCTCACTAGCGGAAACCGGCAGGGCGTTCGAAGGTTCGCGGAAATCGAGCTAGCCCGATGATGGGTCACCGGCTGAAAGTTCCTGCGCTGCAACCGTGCGCGGAACCTCATCCACTGCTGCGGGAGCGCCAAGTTCATCAGTGCCGACACCTAAATCGGGAAACTTCCGCATAGTCGGCAGAAGACGTCCCTCGAACGAAGCAACAAGACCGTTAAACGCTTTGACGGCAGTGTTCAACCCTCGACCGGCCCCTTCAACCTTGCCCAGCACTGTGCCCACCCGGTCGTAGAGCTCCGCTCCGAGCTCGGCGACGTCACGGGCGTGCTGATTGACCCGGGCCTGCTGCCAACCGCCAGCCACCGCCCAGAGCAAAGCCAGCAGATTCACCGGCGAGGCCAAAAGAACGCGCTGGTTCATAGCCTCCTGAAGGAGAGCGGGGTCGACCCGTAAGCCATCGGCAAGGAACGACTCACCCGGAACGAAGAGCACTACGAACTCCGGCGACGGCTGATCGTCAGCTTCCCAGTACTTCTTGCGGGCCAAGTCCTTTACGTGGTCTTTGAGAGCCTTGGCATGAGCCCGAAGCTCGGCATCGATTATCGACTGCTCGGTAGCTTCTTGGGCACGAAGATACGCATCAAGAGGAGCTTTAGCGTCGACGAACAGGTGCGCCCCGTTTGGGAGACGAACCTTCACGTCGGGCCGCACTCCGGTCCCATCCCGATTCTCCGACGTTGTCTGCTCGGTGAAATCACAATACGGCTCCATGCCCGACAACTCGATGACGTTCCGGAGTTGGTTCTCGCCCCAGACGCCACGGGCCGAACGCGACCGCAGCGCTTCAGACAAGGTCGTCGTCTCTGCCTGTAGTGCGGCTACACGACGCCCCAACTGTTCGGTCATGGAGCTAACCGTTCCCTTGTTCTCCTCGTGGGAGGTCTGAAGCTTGCCCACAGTGTCGCCCAGCTTCTTCATCTGCTCGGTAAACGGCTCCAGCAGCCCCTTCGTCTGCTCCTGGACGGCACCCATTCGCTCAGTGGCCAGAGCGAGGAACTGCTCGTTGTTCTGAGCCAAGGCAGTCGACGCAGTTTCGGTCATCTGGGCCTTGACCTCTGAACCGATCATCTGAGCCAGAACCGCCGGATCAATGACGGATCCGGTCTCCATCGGCTCAACGGAAGGAACCGGTCGACGCACCGCCCAAACCACGGCGACGATCGCCACCAAGAAGGAGAAGACTGCCACGAAGACGAGGGCTATTTCCATACGCTGAACGTACGCCCCAACTGTGACAGGGGGGCGGAGGGTCGGGTCGCAAAGACTGGACTACCGACGTCAGGTCGCCCACCCGGACGGATCTATGGCACAGGCGAATC
>MDTE01137679.1_pt1 | contig 16566 bp, 18 predicted proteins | sample 811231 | NCBI WGS metagenome assembly MDTE01 (sample SAMN05326651, study PRJNA326480) | marine metagenome | isolation source: seawater | place: Indian Ocean: Red Sea | collected 2010
ACTTTTGTAGTTTTATTTTTTTCAAAGATTCTTGGTTTAGTTTTTATAATTATTTCCTTATGGGTTTATTATTTTTTTAGAGACCCAGAACGTTTTTCCATAGGAAATGACGCTTTTCTGGTTAGCGCCGCAGACGGCTTAATAACAGATATATCAGAAAGGTCTGGACCAGAGGAGCTAAGATTAGAAAATACAACTTATACAAAGGTAAGTGTATTTATGAATGTATTTAACTGTCATGTAAATAGAGTTCCAATTTCAGGGAAGATAGAAGAAATTTATTACAAGCCTGGAAAATTTTTGAACGCATCTCTTGATAAAGCAAGTGAGGAAAATGAAAGGAACTATTTTAAGATAAAATCTAAAAAAGATAATGAAGAAATAATAATTGTTCAAATTGCCGGTTTAATTGCAAGAAGAATTGTATGTGAAGCAGAACAAGGACAAGAACTTAACCAAGGGGATAGAATCGGAATGATTAGATTTGGAAGTAGAGTTGATATGTACTTTAAAAACAAAAAAGTTTTAGCCAAAATTGGTCAAAACGTAGTAGCAGGAGAAAGTTTAATAGCATCTGAATAATGGAACAAAATAAAAAATTTAAATTAGTTTCTTCAAAAAGAACAAGATACATTTTACCTAATATTCTTACTTTAGGAGGAGTTTGTCTTGGAATAAGTTCTATTAAATTCTCGATTGATGGGAATTTTAATTTAGCAGTAATATTGATTTTATTTGCAGCAATTTTAGACGCACTAGATGGACGAATAGCACGACTGATTAAAGGAACATCTGAGTTCGGAAAAGAGCTAGACTCTCTCACAGATTTTGTAAGTTTTGGAATTGCTCCAGTTTTTATTTTGTATTTTTGGGAATTAAACAATTATGGGAAATTAGGTTGGGCAATCGCTCTGATTTACTCCGTATGTTGCGTCCTAAGATTAGCTAGGTTCAATTTAACAAAAACTGAAAATAATCAAGAATGGAAAGATAATTTTTTTGAAGGCATACCTTCTCCAGCTGGAGGTATATTAATTTTGATGCCATTAATTTACGAACTGAGTGACTTAAATTTTAAATTTAATGCGAAAGGTATTACACCATATCTAACAATTTTAATAGCATTGCTTTTAGTAAGCAAAGTACCTACACTTTCTTTTAAAAAAATATCAATTTCCTCAAAAACTACAATTTTTTTACTCTTAGCTGCGGGGATGATTTTTACAGCTTTGTTATTTTATACTTTTGAAACTTTATTGGCTTTTGCATTTATTTATTTAATATCGATACCAATCAGTTTTTTTATATTTAAAAAAGAACAAAAGAAAAATTCACTTAAAATATCTGACGAAGATCACGAAGATATTTTATAATGAAAAAATCTAAACGCGTTAAAAAAAGTAATACTTGGAAAATTAAACAGCACAGAGACCAGTTTTTTAAAAAATCAAAAATTTTAGGTTATAGATCAAGAGCATCTTTTAAGTTAATTCAATTAAATGAAAAATTTAAGTTTTTAAAAAAAAATTCAAACCTTTTAGATCTAGGCTGTAGTCCCGGAGGATGGTCTCAAGTTGCAAGTAAAATTATTACTGTTGGAAAAGTTCTTTCGATTGACCTCAAACCAATGAAACCAATAAAAAATGTTGAATTCTTCATGGGTGATATTTTTAAGGAAAAAACAAAAAGCAAAATCGAAAATTTTTTTCAAAAAAAAATAGATGTTATAATTTCAGATATGGCTGCGGATACCACTGGTAACAAGTCTCTTGATTCGATAAGAACTAACCAGTTATGTTCTGAGGTCATAAACTTATCTACAGGTATCCTGAAACAAGATGGAGTATTTATATCAAAGATCTTTATGGGTGAAGATTTTGTTCAAGTAAAAAATTTAGCTAATTCTATATTTAAACATGTTAACTTTTATAAACCTGAGTCCAGTAGAAACGAGTCGAAAGAGACTTATTTACATTGCAAGTGTTTAAAGACTTTATAAATCTAAAATATCGTATATAAGTTTATATGGGACCAATTAAAGAATCTTTAACCTTTGATGACGTTTTACTACTTCCTCGTTACTCTAATATTTTACCAAGTCAGACAGACATTTCACTAAATTTAACGAAAAAAATTTTATTAAAAGCCCCATTTTTATCTTCAGCAATGGATACTGTAACAGAGTCGAAAATGGCAATTGCAATGGCAAACTCAGGTGGAATTGGAATTATACATAGAAATCTTAATATTAAAAATCAAACAAAAGAAATTATCAAAGTTAAAAAAAAAACTTAATTGTGGGTGCAGCAGTTGGAACTAACAAAGAAGACTTGATTAGAGCAAAAGAATTAATTAACAATGGATGCGATTTAATAGTAATTGATACGGCACATGGACATAGCGAAAAGGTTTTAAAAACTTTATCGAATTTAAAAAAAATAAATAAATTTATCCCGATTTGTGTAGGAAATATTGCAACTGGTGAGGCTGCAAAAAGGCTTTATAATTCTGGTGCGGATATTATTAAGGTTGGAATTGGACCTGGATCTATTTGTACGACAAGAATGGTAGCTGGGATAGGAGTTCCTCAAATATCTGCAATATTAGAGGTTAAGAAGGCTTTAAAAAATAAGAAAGTTAAGATTATTTCGGATGGTGGAATTAAATTTTCAGGAGATATAGCAAAAGCACTAGCAGCTGGAGCCGATGCGATAATGATGGGCTCAATTTTTGCTGGGACTGACGAAAGCCCAGGGCAAAAATTCAAAGTTAGAGGAAAAGTTTTTAAGGAATATAGAGGCATGGGTTCAATAGGAGCAATGTCTTCAGGCTCAGCAAACAGATATTTTCAGGAAAATTTTAAAAATAAATCAAAATTTGTCCCTGAGGGAGTTGAGGGTAGGGTAGAATATAAGGGAAATGTCTCAAAAATAATTTACCAACTTAAAGGAGGTTTACGATCTTCAATGGGGTATATTGGTGCTAAAAATTTAAAGCAAATATCTAAGAATGCAAAATTTATTAAAATTACTAAAGCTGGATTTTACGAAAGTATGGTACATAGTGTTGAAATGACACAAAAAACAATTAATTATAAATTATGATCTCAAGGATAATTTTATACTTAAATTTAATTATTTTAATCAACAACAACTTATTTGCGAGTACTCAATTTTTTGAACAGGGATTAAAACTTTTTAAAAATAAAAAATATAGTGAAGCAAAATTTAAATTTGAACAAGATATAGTAATGAACCCCAAAAGTGAAATGTCATATTTATATTTATCAAAGATATTTAATAACTTAGATAAAAAGGACTTAGAGGAACAGAACTTAAATACTGTAATTTTATTAAACCCCCAAAACGAAGAAGCAATTTACAATCTTGCAAAGCTAAAATTGGACACTTCTGATTATCAAAAGAGTAAAGAACTTAATGATAGATTAATTAATTTTTGTAAAAAATTATGTAGTGAAAGTCAAAAATTAAAAATTGAAATTGAAAATTTATCAAAAAAATAAATGCAATTTCATATTTCTAGGGAAAATGTTTTAATTATTGATTTTGGCTCTCAACTCACTAAATTAATTGCAAGAAGAGTAAGAGAGCTAGGAGTTTTCTGTGAAATACTTAATCCCAAAGATTTTAAAAAAATTGAAAATTTCAACAATATTAAAGGTATCATTTTATCAGGAGGACCTTCATCTGTCACAAAGAAAAGCTATCAAAGTATTCCCAAAAGTATATTTCAAAAAAAAATACCAATACTTGGTATATGCTATGGCTTACAATTAATTGCTAAACTACATGGTGGTAAAATTAAATCATCAAAAAAAAGAGAGAGTTTGGCAGAGCATCCATTTTTGAAAAAAAAGGTTCCGTTTTAACAAGGGGTTTTTTTAGTAAAAATTGCGCTGTATGGATGAGCCATGAAGATGCAGTATTTAGAATACCTAAAAACTTTAAAGCAGTAGCTTATACCAAAAGTTCTAAATTAACTATTATAGAAAATACTAAAGATAAAATTTATGGAGTACAATTTCACCCAGAAGTTACGCATACAAATAATGGAAAAAAAATTTTTAAAAATTTTTTATTTTCTATTTGTAAGATTAAAAGAAATTGGAGTGTTATCTCTCAAAAATATAAATTAATAAACGAGGTGAGAAGTATTGTAAAAAAAGATAAAGTTATATGTGCTTTGTCTGGTGGTGTTGACAGTAGTGTAGTTGCATTATTAGTGAATAAAGCGATTAAAAAAAATTTAATTTGTATTATGGTAGATACAGGATTGATGAGAAAAAATGAATTTAAATATACTTTTAAAATATTTAAAAATAAATATAAATTAAATGTAAAATTAATAGACGCTTCAAATATATTTATAAAAAAATTAAAAAATGTCTTAAACCCAGAGAGAAAGAGGAAAGTAATAGGCGAATTATTTATTAAGATATTTGAGAAAGAAGCAAAAAAATATAAAAATATTAAGTTTCTTGCTCAAGGAACTCTTTATCCTGACATCATTGAAAGTAGATCATCTACAGGAAGTAAAACTTCAAAAATTAAATCGCATCATAATGTTGGAGGGTTACCAAAAAAGATGAATTTTAAATTAATTGAACCTCTTAAAGATTTTTTTAAAGATGAAGTAAGAGTTCTGGGCAATTCATTAGGATTAACAAAAAATATTTGCCATAGACATCCTTTTCCAGGACCTGGCTTAGCAATAAGAATAGTTGGAAAAATTACAAGAGAAAAAATTAAAATACTTCAAGATGCTGATAATATTTTTATTGATGAATTAAACAAGAGTAAACTTTATAATAAAATTTGGCAGGCTTATGCAGCTTTATTGCCAATAAAAACAGTAGGTGTCATGGGTGACTCACGAACTTACGAATATACTTGTTTATTGAGAGCAGTGACTTCAGAGGATGGAATGACTGCAGACTATTTCAGTTTTCCTAAAGATTTTTTAGATAAAATTTCAAACAAAATTATTAACAAAGTAAAAGGTATAAACAGAGTTGTATATGATATAAGCTCAAAACCGCCTAGCACCATTGAGCTAGAATAATATTTTAAACATGAATTATAAAATTAGAAAAATTCTTAGAAAAAAAAATAAATCAAAAATTGTTAGTCTTACAGCTTATTCTAAAGCAATAGCTAAAATTTTAGATAAATATTGCGATATAGTATTGGTAGGAGACTCTATGGCAAATGTTCTGTACGGATTAACTAATACTCATAAAATTAAATTAAGCCAAATCATAGATCACACAATTAGTGTTAAAAAAGGTATACGTAAATCACTGTTAGTAGTTGATATGCCTAAAAATACTTATGTTAATAAAAAAATTGCATTAAGAAATGCTAGATTAGTAATGAAATTGACTAAGTGTGATGCTGTAAAAATAGAGAGTAATAAAAAAAATTTTGATATTATAAAAGAATTAGTAAAAGCAAAAATACCTGTAATGGGTCATATAGGTTTTACACCTCAATTTAAAAAAAAATTTAAAGTTGAAGGTAAAACAAAAAAAAAAGGATATGAATTATTAAAAGAAGCAAGGCGAATAGAAAAAGCTGGAGCATTTTCTATTGTTTTAGAATGTTTATCTACGTATGCTTCAAAATTAATAACTAGTAATTTAAAAATACCTACAATAGGTATTGGCTCATCTTTAAACTGTGATGGACAAATTCTTGTTACAGATGACATGTTAGGGATAAGTGGATTTTACCCTAAATTCGTTAAAAAATATGCCTATTTAGATAGAATAATTGAAAAAGCTGTAAAAAAATATACTAGTGAAGTTAAACATAAACAATTTCCAAATATTAAAAACATTTTTAATGGACGAAGATATTAATAAAGAAAAAGACTTTAAAAATAAATTTGCTACTTTTTATGAAATCAATAAAAAGAAAATTATCGGTTTTGTAACTCTTTCAATTTTATTTATTATAATTTTGTCTTTCTATGAAATAAATAAGCAAAAAAAAAATAATTTAATTTCTGAAAAATATATTGAAGCCGGCCTTTATCTTGCTTCAAACGATTTAGAAAAATCTAAAATATTATATGAACAAATTATATTTAGTAAAAATCCATTTTATTCAACTTTAGCACTTAATACAATTTTGGAAAAAGATTTAGAAAAAGACAGTTCAAAAATATTAAAATATTTTGAAATAATTGAAAAAATAATAAATCAAAAAGAACAAAACGATATTTTAAATCTGAAAAAAGCTCTTTATTTGATTAAAAATTCAGATGAACAAACTGGCTATGAAATATTAAAAGAGTTAAGAGACTCAAATTCATCCCTAAAATCAATAGCTGAAGAAATTTTAAAAGATTAAAAAAAATGAAAGCTTTTTTATTACTTATCTTCTTGTTTATACTAAATTGTTCATTTGATAATAAATCGGGCATTTGGAAAAATTCTAATCAAACCACGGAGGGAAAAAAAGATGATAATTTAAGTGAATTTAAGACTTTATCCTCAGTAAAAGATACATTTGATAAAAATTTAACTATTAATAAAAATTTTAAATTTCCGGTATTCACAAATGTAGAAAGCACAAATTGGAAAGAAATTTATTATAGAAAATCAAATAACTTACCTAATTTTGCCTATGAAGAAAAAAATGAACTAATTTTAAAAAGTGGAAAGATAACTAATAAAAAGGCAAATAATAAAATATTGTCAGAAAATAACAATATAATTATTAATGATAAAAGAGGAAACATAATAATTTATTCTAAAAATCAAAACAAAATTCTTCAAAAATTTAACTTTTACAAAAAAAGATTTAAAAATGTTGAAAAAAACTTAAACTTAATTGTAGAAAAAAATATAATTTTTGTGTCAGATAATTTAGGTTATCTTTATGCTTATGATTACAAAAAAAATAAAGTTATTTGGGCAAAAGATTATAAAGTACCATTCAGATCTAATTTGAAATTATCAAATAACTCTCTCTACGCAGCTAATCAAAATAATAATTTATATAAGTTTAATAAAAAAAATGGTGAAATTTTAAAACTTATCCCAACAGAGGAAACAATAATTAAAAATCAATTTGTAAATAGTTTATCCTTAAATGAAAATTACCTTTTTTTCCTTAATACCTATGGATCATTATATACTTTTCAAAAAAATGATATGAAACTCCTATGGTTTTTAAACTTAAACCAGTCTACTGACCTAGATCCTAACAATTTATTTTTAGGCAATCAAATTACTAATCATCAAAATACTATATTCGCATCTAATAGCAGATCATTTTATGGAATTAATGCTAACAATGGATCAGTAATTTTTAAATATGATTTTTCACCCTCTACGCAACCACTTGCAATTTCAGATTATTTATTTCTAATTTCGAAAAATAATTATTTAATTTCTATTAATATAAAAAACGGAAAACTAATATATTCATATGATCTAAATCAAAAAATTGCTGATTTTTTAAATTCTAAAAAGAGAAAAGCAAATTTTAAAAAACTTGCATTACTTAACAACAAAATATTTGTTTATCTTGAAAACTCTTATTTTTTGAAATTCGATTTATACGGAAAACTAGAAATAATTGATAAATTGCCTTCAAAACTTAATTCCGATCCAATTTATTTAAGTAAAAAAATAATATTTTTAAATAAAAAAAATAAAATAGTAGTTATAAATTAATTGTTAGATTTTCCACTCAGCAAAGATAATTGTTTTACACCAAGGCCTTGTAGACTATCTGATGGTTTTATTGGGTAATCTCCAGTAAAATAATGATCACTGAATTGAGGGTAGACTTGATTTCTATTTTTACCAGTTAATGCTTTATAAAGACCATCTATACTCAAAAATTTTAACGTTTTTGCTTTTATGTAATTGCACATTTCTTTATTACTTCTTTTATACGCAAGTAATTCGTTGTGACTAGGCATATCGACACCATAAAAATCTGGATATTTTATTTCTGGGCAAGCAATTCTTACATGAACTTCTCTACATCCAGCTTCATACAACATTTTTACGATTTTATGACATGTCGTACCTCTCACAAGTGAGTCATCAATTAAAATAATAGATTTATTCTTCACAATCGTTTTTGTTGAACTTAATTTTAGCTTTACACCTAAACTTCTTATGTTTTGAGTTGGTTCTATAAAAGTCCTACCAACATAATGATTTCTAATTAAACCAAGCTCAAAATTTTTTTTAGATTTTTCTGCATATCCTAAGGCTGCTGGTACTCCAGAGTCTGGAACCGGCACTACAAAATCTGCATCTAAATCAGTCTCTTTTGCCAGTTCAATACCTAATTTTTTTCTGTATTCGTACGCACATATTCCATTAATTAAGCTATCTGGTCTTGCAAAATAAATGTATTCAAATACACACGGTCTAATTTTTTGTTTAGGAAAGGGCTTAATGCTATCAAGTTTACCATTTTCAATAACAACAATCTCACCGTTCTCTACTTCTCTTATAAATGTTGCTCCGACTATATCGAGAGCACAAGTTTCTGAAGCAAAGATAAAAGAATTTTTTAATTTACCGATAACAAGCGGTCTTATTCCAAAAGGATCTCTCACTCCTACTAATTTTTTATTTGTCATCATTATTAATGAATATCCCCCTTGAATTTGAAAAAGAGCGTCAATTAATTTATCTAAAAATTTATCTCTCTTTGATTTTGCAATTAATTGCACAATAGTTTCAGTATCACTTGTAGTTCTAAAAATTGCCCCTTCTTTTACGAGAGACTCTCTTAATAATAGCGCATTAGTCAAATTTCCGTTATGTGCAACACTCAATCCACCCATATGTAAATCTGCAAAAAATGGTTGGATATTTCTTAGAGAAGTTTCTCCTGTAGTTGAATATCTATTATGACCAATCGAAAAAGTCCCAGGTAATTTTTTTAAAGTTTCTGTGTCTGTAAAATGATCACCAACAAGCCCTTGTCTTTTTTCTGAATGATAATTTTTCCCATCAAATGATACAATTCCACAACCTTCTTGACCTCTGTGTTGTAAAGCATGTAGACCCAATGCAACTAAAGCTGAGGCGTCTTCATGGTCTGATATGCCAAATACACCACACTCTTCTCTAAGTTTATCTAATTTATATTTTTTCAATTTTTTCTTTTGTATCAATGAAATCATCATTTGAAGGAAATTCTTCAATAAGTATTTCGCTTCCTTTATTAATTAAATCAAATGAAATAGCATCCTCAGCTGATATACCCCAATTTTTGTAAGGATAAAACCAATTTAGTATGGAAAATATACACACTGATACCACATAACCTTTAAAAATACCGAATATTAAACCAAAAATTTTATCTATAGAACCAACACCTGTCCAAGTCATGGCTCTACCTAAGGCTTTGCCAATTACTATTGTAATAAATAATGTAATTATAAATATGACCATACCGAGTCCAATATTATTTATAAAATCAGACTCGATATAATTACTCACCTCCGGTTGCAACCTTGGAACTAAAATAATAGTTACAATAGTTGCAAACACCCATTTCATAAAAGATATTAAACTTAAGGAGAAACCTTTAAGGAAACACTGTAATATACAATAAATAAAAATCAAAGAAATGAAAACATCAAATAAATTTACAGAATTTGTTATATTTTCTAGTAAGTTGCTCATCATGCTTGCTTTTAGTTTTCTTCACCAAAAGGCTTAAAAATTAATAATAATTTAGGTAGTAAAGTGAGAACAGAAATCATTGCTAACAACATTGCAATACCTGTGAAAACACCAAAATAAATTGTTGGTATAAAATTTGACAATACAAGAATCGAAAAACCAAAAACAATTGTTATTGAAGTGTTCAAAATAGCAATTCCAACTGTGCTGTGACACTTGTCTAAAGTTTTTTTATAATTCTTAATTTTTTTAAATTCTTCTTTAAATCTATAAATATAATGTATGCTGTTATCAACAGCTATACCTATAGTTATTGCAGCAATAGTAATAGTCATCATATCTAGCGGAATGCCATTCAATCCAATTATTCCCAATATAAAAAAAGCAGCTATGAAATTTGGAACTACACCTATAAATGATAAAGCAATATTTTTAAATAATATAAAAAACATTGCAAATATCCCAATCATTACAATTCCAAGGGTAAGAATTTGTGATTTAAATAAACTTTGTAATAAATTATTAAATAATATTAAAACTCCAGCCAATTTAAACTCTTCCTTATTTAATCCTAATTTTAACTGAAGATCAGAATTAATTTTTTTTATCAAATCGTCTCTTCTCAAATTTTCTAGAGAGTCTTTAATCCTTACGAAAATTCTGGCTTCATCTTCTTCTACTGATATATACGGCGAAATAATCTCTTTTTTAATTTCCGGTGGAATTTTGCTGTATAAAACAGCTATTTCAAGACTTTGAAGCTCTTTTTTATTTAAATCTTCAGCCACTCTTAATATTGATCCAAAAGACAAAACCTTTCCAATTTCTGGTAAAGAGTCTAAATAATCGTGCACTTTTAAAATTTTATCCATTTTGTCTCTTGTAAACCAATATTTTGATTTATCGTTTTTACTCTCGTTGTCCTCATCCCACTCAGAAAATTCATCGTCATCATCAGTTTCCATCTTCTTGGTTGGAAATTTTAAAATTATGTTTAAAGGCGTGGTTCCACCAAGTTTGTCATCAATTTTTTTCATTCCTTTGTAAATTTCAGTTTCTTTATCAAAGTAATTTATAAAGCTGTTTTCAACTTCTAATTTTGATATACCAACTACACTTGCAAAAATTATTATGAAAGTTGTCCCAAATATAAATATATGGTTAGATTTTGCTATAGAACCTAAAATTGATGTTATAAAAGATTTTTCTGTATTTTTTAAATTTATTTCATTACTTGTCGAAAATAAATTTAATAGTGATGGCAATAATAGAAAAGTAACAAAAAAAGAAACTATTAATCCTAAAGTCATCATCCATCCAAAATCTATAATAGGTTTAATGCCACTAAATATTAATGAGAGAAAAGCACAAATAGTTGTTAAAACTGTGTAAAGAATTGGTAACATCATTTTTGTACTTGCTTCCACAACGGCCTCACCTACTGAGATATTCGGACTTCCTTTTTTTAATTGAAGGTATCTGACAGTGACGTGAATATTCATTGCCATATTAAGAATTAACATTAAAGCAATAAAATTTGATGATATTACAGTTACCTTCCAACCAATAAGACCTAGTAAGCCAATCATTATGATAACAGACGTTGCACAACCTAATAGTGGCATAATTACCCACTTAATATTTCTGAAAATAAACCACAGTGTTAAAATTATAAAAATAAAAACTCCAAATCCAAAAACAACAATATCACTTTTAATGAAACTCATCATGTCATCAGCAATCATTGGAATTCCACCTAGGTAGATTTTGGCATTTTCACCATATTTATTTATCACGTCTCTTATCTCGGTAATATTTTGATGATTTCTGGTATTGTAGAGATTTTTATATTGCTCGTATTCTTTTAAAAAAATATTATAATTTTTTTTTTCTTCTTTTGTTAAACCTAATTCAATTGATTGATTATAATATTTATCTTTAACCTTAATGTATTCTGCCAGTCTTTCGTCTTTTTTCAGATAAACAACAATTCCTGAAGTTTTACCATCCTCACTGATAACATAATTTTTATAAATAGGGCTGTTAACAATTTCATTAAAACCCCTCTTTCTATCAATTTCTGGATAAACTAAAGTTTTATAATTTTTAAGTCTATCCATTAAACTCTCATCTGTACTTTTTAATAATGGGACGTCTATCACTGTAATTACACTGTCAACCCAAGTTAATTTTTCTATCTTTGATTTTAGTAGCTGTAAATTAAGAATAGTTTCTTTTTCTGCAAAACCTTCGATAGGCGTATAGGTTAAAACAAGAAATTCTTTTGATCCATATCTCTCATTTATTTCTCTTAAATATTTTAGATCTTTATCTCCCTCCAAAAGCAAAGCATCTGAAGAAGCATCTAAGTTAAAGTTTTTTGCTTGATAAAATGAAATTACAATTACAGCTAACAATAAAAAAAGGGTTATTTTTGAGAAATCTATTATTAGTTTTTTGTAAATATTGGACCACATTGAGATATTTCAGATATATCTTAATTTATTTATAACTAAAGAAAAATTTAAGTCTAATTTTTGCTTAAATCTTTAAATTTGGTGTATATTCCCTCAAACTCAACTTTTACAGTACCTGTAGGCCCATGCCGCTGTTTACCAAGTATTATATCTGCAAGTCCATTAACATCGTTCATTTTTGATTGCCATTCTGCATGCTCTATTGAGCCTAGTTTTGGTTGTTTTCTCTCTAAATAATAAGCCTCACGATAAACGAACATTACAACATCAGCATCTTGCTCAATTGAACCTGACTCCCTTAAATCAGCTAGCTGAGGTTGTTTATCATCTCTTTGCTCCACAGCTCTAGACAATTGAGATAAAGCTAGAACAGGTACAGAGAGTTCTTTTGCAAGAGCTTTTAAGCCTTGAGTAATTTCAGATATTTCTTGAACTCTTCCCTCATTTTTAGTTGTGTTTGATCTCATTAATTGAATGTAATCAACTACAATTAAGCTTAATCCATTCAGCCTTTTAATTCTTCTAGCTCTATTACTTAATGTAGCTATTGTGATAGCAGGAGTCTCATCAATGTACAGGGGCAGATTATAAATGTTTCTTGATGTTTCTATATATCTATTGATTTCTTCTTCAGAAACTTTTCCTCGTCGTATATCATCTGACTTAATCCTTGCTTGTTCTGATAAGATCCTAGTCGATAATTGTTCTGACGACATTTCAAGTGAAAAAAAAGCTACTGAAGACTTTTCTTGTTGTTTTAAAATATTTTGAGCGGCGTTGTAAGCTATATTAGTTGCTAATGCAGTTTTACCCATAGAAGGTCTTCCTGCCAAAATAACTAAATCAGACTTATGCAAACCACCAAGCTTTTCGTCTAGATCACGTAAACCTGTAGGTACCCCAACAATACCCTGATCATTCTGCATAGCCATTGTTGCCATTTGAATAGTCTGGTCTAAAGCTTTGTCAAAGCTTAAAAAAGATTGAGAAAAAGTTCCTCTTTCTGCTAATTTAAAAAGAGATTTTTCAGTTCCTTCAATGATATTTTCTGCATTAAGTTCGTTAGCGTTCGCGTTTAATGTTTCATCTGATAGATTGTTTGAAATTAAAATTAATTCTCTTCTGAGATACATTTCATGAATTATTTTTGCATAATCCACTGCTTGTTTCATTGAGGATGAAAACCTTGTTAATTTTACTAAATATTCTGTTCCACCTACTTCATCAAGCATATTATCTTTTTCAAAAAAATTTTTTAATGTTATAGGATTAGCTATCATTCCTTTGTTATTTAAGCTTTGTATTACTTCATAAATTTTAATATGCGCAGGGTCAAAAAAAATTATCGGACTTATTAATGTAGAGATTTCATCTATTATGTCATTATTAACCATAATCGACCCAAGCAATGCTTGCTCCGCCTCTAAATTAGAAGGTTGCTTATTTTTATTGTTTTTTTGTATCGATTTAACTTCTTCCACATTTTCATAATAATATTAGATAAGGTTTATTAAAGAAAAAAGTTACACACCTTTTTCGTATCACTGTGGAAAAGTTATTTTGATTGAATTTTGTCTATTTTAATTGAGATGATCGCTTTTACCTCTGAATGGAAATTTATCTCTACCTTAAACAAACCTATCTTATTTAAATCATCTTTCAAAACTATTTGTGATGGACTTACATCAGCCTTAGCATTTTCTTTGATTAGATTGCTTATTTCTTTAGGTTTAATTGAACCGTAAAGATCACCATTTTCTTTACTTTCTCTTATAAATGTAAAGGTCTTATTGTTTACAAGTTTTGAAATTCCAATAAATTTATTTTTAATTTCGATGTTCTTTTTATTTAATTCAGTTTTCTTTTTGTTCACAAACTCTTGATTTTCCTTGTTAAATCTCAAAGCCTTTCCTTTTTTTAAAAGAAAATTCCTTGCAAAACCATCTTTGACTTTTACTTTATCGCCAATGCTTCCAAGATTTAGAATATTTTCTAAAAGAATTATTTCCATACTAGACAAGACCCAATATTTTTGCTTTTTTTATTTCTTTACTCAATCTTTTCTGTTTATTAAATGATACTGATGTAATTTTAGAAGAAATTATCTTACCATTTTCAGAAACATATTTTTTTAGTAAACTAATATTTTTATAATCTACAATAGGTGCGTTTTTAGTAGATAATGGACAATTTTTTGAAAATTTTCCGTTACTCTTTTGAAATAAGCTTAACTTATTGAGGGAACTTGGACCTCTTTTTTGAAATTTTTTGTTTTTTCTTTTCATTTTATTTATTTGCTTATTTTGAAAAATTCAGTTTTTGTATCAAGTTTTTTGTACTTAACTGTTAAAAATCTTATTATAGAACTATCTAATTTTAATTTTTTTTCAATTTCTCTGAGAGTTTGATTGTTGCCTTCAAATTTATAGTGAATAAAAAAAGCTTTTTTATAATTTTTAATTTTATTTGCTAAGTTTAACAAACCCCATTCTTCAATTTTTACAACTTTTCCAGTAGTCTCATTGATAACGCTATTATATTTTTCCTTTATACTTTTTATCTCTTTTTCAGCCAAATCCTGTCTTAGTAATATAGTATTCTCGTAAAATGCCATAATTTTGTTAATAAAGTATTATCTGTATTTATTTAATAAAGTTTGGTTTATACTACACTTTAAAATTATAGCAATACTAATAATAATTGAATAAAACTAATTAAAATGAACGCTCTTTTGTTTCCTGGACAAGGCTCACAACTAGTAGGCATGGGTTCTGAATTTTATAATAAATTCGATAACGTTAAAAAAATTTTTAATGAGGCAGATGAAAAATTAAACTTTAAATTATCTAAAATTATTCTTGAAGGCCCATCTGACCAACTACAGTTAACAAAAAATACACAACCAGCAATTTTAACAGTTAGTTACTCTATTTTTAATGTTTTGAAAGAAGAATTTAATTTTGATCTGAATACTTTTAAGTTTTATGCAGGACATTCATTAGGTGAGTACAGTGCTTTAGTTTGCGCAAATTCTCTAAACTTTCAAGACGCTTTATTTTTGTTAAATGAAAGAGGTAAGGCTATGCAGAATGCAGTGCCTGTAGGTGAAGGGTCTATGTTAGCGGTCCTTGGAACAAAAATTAATGAAATAAGTATTTTACTAAAATCTTTAAATTTAAAATCAGGTGTTTGCGAAATCGCTAATGATAACGCAGAAGGGCAGGTAATTGTAAGCGGCAACAAAGAAAGTGTACATTTATTTCAAAATCATTTAAAGGAGAAAAAAATTAAATCAATTCCACTAAAGGTAAGTGCGCCATTTCATTGTTCTCTAATGAAGCCTGCTGCAGATGTAATGAGTGAAAAAATTCATAGTACAAATTTTAACAAACCGGATTTAGACATTATTTGTAACGTTACTGCTAAATCTGAAAATAATCCTGATAAAATTAAAAAGCTTTTAGTAGACCAAATTTACTCTTCAGTAAAATGGAGAGAAAGCTTAATTTATATGTTCAATGAAGGAGTATCAAATTTTATAGAAATAGGACCAGGAAAAGTTTTGTCAGGTATGGCCAAACGTACAATTAAAAACTCACACTGCTTTTCAATTAACTCAATTACTGATATTAAAGAAATAGATGATAGATTTAAAAAATAAAAAAGTTTTAATTACCGGTGCTACTGGAGGTATAGGAAACTCTTTAGTAAAGAAGTTTAACGATTTAAATTGTAATATAATTGCTTCAGGTACGAACGAAGATAAATTGAATAATTTAAAAAACAAATATGAAAATATAATCACTGAAAAATTCAAATTAGATGAGCATAATAAAATCGAGGAGTTTATTAATAAAGTTGAACAAAAAGCAGAAGGTCTAGATGTATTAATAAACAATGCCGGGATTACTTTAGATAATTTATCAATTAGATTAACAGAGGATAATTGGAAAAAAGTACTAGATATTAATTTAACATCATCTTTTTTAATGTGTAAATTTGCGATAAAAAAAATGTTAAAAAAAAAATCAGGTAAAATAATTAATATTACTTCAATAGTTGGCCATACAGGAAATATTGGCCAAGCTAATTATTCTGCATCTAAAGCAGGCATAGTGGCTTTTTCGAAAAGCTTGGCTTTAGAATATGCTAGAAAAAATATTAATATCAATTGTATATCTCCAGGGTTTATAAAAACTGAAATGACAGATAAAATTGATGAAAATTTTAAAAATAATTTAATAAGTAAAATTCCATCAGGTGAGCTTGGCACAGGGAATGATGTTTCTAATTGTGCAGCTTTTTTAGCCTCTGATATGGCCAAATATATTAATGGGGAAACAATTCATGTTAATGGTGGAATGTATATGGCTTGACAATTCTATTTAATAATCTAATAAGAAA
>MDTE01164239.1_pt1 | contig 16564 bp, 9 predicted proteins | sample 811231 | NCBI WGS metagenome assembly MDTE01 (sample SAMN05326651, study PRJNA326480) | marine metagenome | isolation source: seawater | place: Indian Ocean: Red Sea | collected 2010
CACCCGCTACTTGAACCAGTAGGAGTAGAACCGGGCATTTCGCAGCGTGAAGCGGAGCGTGACAGCCTTCCCTTTCAATTGGGACAGGGTGCCACGTTTCCAGAGGATCTCCTTGCGAGCCAAATCACCGCAGACCTCCTCGGAAACGGCCAACACCTTGTCTTCAGCGTCCAGCACTTCCACACCCAACTCGCCGTCGACGGCGTCGACATTGACGTGCATCTTTCCTCCGGGCAGAACCATCGGCCTGGTCACCAGTTGGCCGCTCTTCTCACCGGCATCCAGTGAGACAAACCCATCTCGCCGCAGCACAGCCAGGCAAATCGCCCCACGATCCGCCTCCAGCCCCGGCTTGGTCACGTACTTGCCGTTGGGAAAGCGGCCGACATAATTGAAGCTCGCCCGATATTTCAGTCCGGTGTAGTAGAACCACAACTCGTCGCCGTGCTCGACCGGGGCCGAGGGAGGCAGGATCTGGACCAGGTCGTAGGCACCGGACTTCAGCCGTGAGGGACCGATGAATGGCCGGCGATCACCCAGCCGTTTCCAGTTCTTGAGGTCACGGCTGGTTGCGAGTTGAACCAGGTGAAACCCGTCGGTGTTCGGGTAGTTCGGCACCGGGCCTGTCGAGTGAAACATCGCCGGCATCCCGATGTAGATGCCCTCATAGAAGAACGTTCCCATGTTGTAGACATCCACTCGCCAGACTTTCTTGTCGATGTGGAAGGGCCGTCGCAACGTCGGATCAGCCAGCCTCGCCATGATATTCTCGGCACCCAGCTCCTGGTCCCGTTCGTCGGCATGGAAGATGAGGCCGTGGTCGTTCCATGTCTTGAAATCGCGGCTGGTCGCCACCGCCACCGAACGTCCGAATGGCCCTCGCCGCTTGATCGTGTGGATGAACAGCCCGTGGTCCGGATCAAAACTGAAGTTGCCCTCATCCGAACTGGGCACCTTGTCCACATCGACACGGGTCCACTTGGCGCCATCAGGTGAAACGGCAAATCCCCGGTTGAGCAGCGGAGCCTTGTATCGCCGCGACGGGTCCGGCTCGTTCCGGTCATAGACCGCCAGCATGATCTTCATGTTCGACGGCGGACCGGGCACCCAGTGCAATCCGTCACGGCTCTCCCACAACTGCTGATCGATGCCGATCACCCACAACTTGTAGAGCTTGGCCACCGGATCCCACTGGGGAACCGACCGGGTCTGGATAGTCTGGTCCAGTTTCGGACTGCGTATCACCGCCCCCCGCTTGTGAGGCCGATGCATCACCCGCCGCAGGCCCGTCATTTTCGCGACGAGGTGGTCATCCAGAAACAACTGCCGGAACGAACCAATCTTGGCCGGTTCGGCGGCCGGGGCGACGCCGCTCCAGAAACAACCAATCCCCAGCAGAACCCAGATCGTTGAACACCGATTCATCGTGCTTTCCACCGTCCGAATTTCGGGCTTGCAGTCTAGCCAGCCGATTCGGCCGAAACAAAGCGGATGGTATCCGGTGCCAACGGCGGGCACTCACGTCCCGGGGACGAGCCGCAGGATGGCCAGGAAGATGTCGGCCTGTTTCGGCACACCCTTTTGGTATCGCTGTCCGTCGTACCAGGCAATCAGCGCCCGGTGCCGGTCCAGCGAGAGAATGTGAGGATACGAGACGTCTCCCCCCCACTGGGTCACCATGTTCATCTTCCACTGAAACTTCAGCGTCTTCGGGTCAATACTGAACAGACCGTTCCGACGTTCCCCCTGCTGAGCATCGGGGAAGTTGCCGGCGGCCACGCGGCCGGATGCCAGTACCGTGTCACCGACAAGCGCGACGGCGGGACCGTCCAGCGTCGGACACCGCCGAGATGTCCACTCGGTGTAGGGCGGCTTCGACCGAAACACGCGGCCCTGGCGAGCCACCGCCAGCAGTGTTCCGTCCTTGAGGAACACGAGGTCCGTCTCGGTGAACGGCCCCTCGGCAATGGTCGAGACCTTCTTCCAGGCGACCCCATCAGTGGAACTCAACAACTCGATCCGCCTCGTCCCGGTCATCACATCAGCCACGACGAAATGCGTATCCTTGTACGACCGCGGCTTCCAGAACGACCAACCGGGTTCGTAGACCTGTTTCGGCTTCGACCAGTCGGTGCCATTGTCGGTATGGATCACCTGGGTTCCGATGACCTCATCGCTTCCGGCGACCAAAAGAACGACATATCCGAACAGTCGTTCCGGCGTCCCCAGCACGTGCATCTCCGACTCATCCGCTGGACTGTCGATGACCAGTGCCGCCTCGGGACCCGGCCCAATCGGATCCACCGGCCGACCGGCCTTGATGGTCGCCTGGTAGTTCTCGGGGGAATACGGAGAAGTCGACCAGTGCCTGGGAATGTTCGACGTGGACCGGATCATCCGAATGGCCCCGTCCTGGTCGTGCGCCACAGCCGAACGGAAGAAGATGTAGAACCGGCCCTTCCAGAGCACCATGCCCAGGCGGCCATTCCATTTCCCGTCCGAGTAGATCTTGTCGACCTTCTCGAGCAGTACCTGGGGATCCGGCCGTGACTCCGGTTCCGCACCGTGTGGACCAGCGGTCAACATCCAGCCGGCAAGTGCTACCACGACCAGCCCCGACACCACGCAGCGACGACACGGGCTGCCCCAAAACCTTGCCCCCATCGAACACCTCTCGTCATTTCTTTCACAGAGAAGTTTTCCGCGGCGGATCAAAGCGCCCCCGGCCTGGCCCACCACACACACCGTACAGGCGGAGATGCCAAGACGATCTCGTCCCGATCCTCACCGATTCCCGACACGGACCGATCAGGCCAAGAGCTCTCGAATCGGTTCACCGGTGGTCATCAGCCGAGAGAGGTCCGTCGGGATACTGCTGTCCAAGCGAGCTTCGCCGGGATCAAAGACGGTCTGCAGAATTGTCGCCAGCAGGTGTTGCGGCAGGTACTGCTGGGTCGTCGCCTCCCCACCATTGCGATCGGTCCTGCCAATCACCTGCCCCATTTTCAGTCCGCCGCCGGCCACCAGCAGCGGAGTCAACCGGGACCAGTGTCCGGTGCCGCCGTTACCCTGTTTCTTCGGCGAGCGGCCCATCTCGCCGGTCACCAGCAACAGCACCTTGTCGGTCAGGCCTCGCTCCTCGAGGTCATCCATGAACGCGGCGATTGCGTGATCGGCCTGCGGGCCCAGCACGTTCATCCCCTCGATGGTGGCCGGGTTGTTGCCGTCGTTGTGGAAATCCCACGTGCAGTCCACCACCGTGACGAACCCACATCCTCGCTCGACCAGGCGACGGGCCATCAGCATCTGGTGCCCCAGCAGGTTGGTGATCCGTGACTGGTTGACCTTGTTGTTGTAGTGCGATCCGCCCTTGTGCCAGTCCTCCATGCGGAACAACGGCCGTGTGTCATACCGCCGCAGCGTTTTTGCGTCTTCCCTGGTCAGGTCAAACGCATCGGAAATCCCTTTGAGCAGGACGTCGTACGCCTGGCTGCGAATCTCGCCCAATCCGTCCCGGTCACCGGCGGTCTGCAGTCGTCGGCGAAACGAATCGAGTTGTCCCAGCAGCAGCCGTCGGTCGTCAAAGCGGTTCCGGGGCAGTTTCAGATCGAAATTCTCGGCCAGTTGATCACCGCCGTCCAGAAACAGGCTCTGATAGGGCGAGCCGAGCTGTCCGGGATTGCCGTAATGCTGCTTGATGAAGCCGAACCGGAACGGGCCGGTGGGCGTCCCCAGTTTGAGGTCCGGCTGGATCGCTTCGGGCAAAACCACGGCCGAGGACGGCATGGCCGTTTCGGGGTGATTGGCACCAACCAGCCGGGCGTGGTGGGCCCCCATGGTGGCCTTCAGCGGACTGTTGCCGGTCAACAACGGGTCGGGATTGTGCCCCCCGTCACCGGAAGCAAATGACCGGACAATCGCCAGACGATCGGCCCGCGCCGCCAACTGGGGAAACGCCGACCCAAAGGTCACTCCCGGCAGCTTGGTCGGGATCTCGCCGATACAACTGCGAATCCCATCCGGAGCATCCATGTTCGGATCAAAGCACTCGACCTGCGGCGGTCCTCCCTGGAGGAACAACAGCACCACGGCCTTGTCACGAACCCAGCTCGGAGTGGCAGCGACCGAATGAGAATTCAGCAGCCCTGGCATTGCCAGTGCACCGGCCCCCAGACCACCGACGCGGAGAAACTCACGACGAGTCGACTCACTCCGCCCAAAACCGGCATCTCGAACAACCAGCATTTTCTTTCCTCAATCCGGCTTTCCACGCATCGGAAACAACGCTTCGCACCTGCGTTATGCCAAATCCGCAGGGGGATGTAAATGTGACACTTCGACGACACACATTCTCAGTATCGCCACGCAACCGTCGTCCGGATGAGCCAAGTCGGTGACCTCCGACTGTCCTACCGACCGTGCCTTGGTTCAGTCGACAGAGATTTCAGCAGTTGGTGCACCTTGCCGATGATCCGCTCCTCGATCGACGGGGCAAACGGACCCGGCTGAACCACGCCGGTGATGTAGTTCATCGACCGTCGCGGTTCGTAGCCGCCCTCTCCGAGCAGGCGACGACTGGGCACGTAGCCGAAGACATCGTTGTTGTAGCCGGAGACCCAGACCGCCGCCCTGCCCCGCAACTCGCGTTTCAGCCGCAGCGAATAATCCACCACCGTTTCGCCGGCCAGTGCGACCAGCACCAGTTGCTGCCCGAAACGAACCGCCTGGACCGGATACCTGTAAGTCGTCCGCAATCTCTCGCCACGGTTGATCAACCGTAGCAACCGCGTGGCGTGCGTCCTGGTCAATTCGTACGACTTGAACGGTGTCGGTTTTCCGGCCAAGTAGTCTTCGAGCTGCGCCCGGGTGGGCGGAGCCTGGTACTCGACCTGGACGTGTTCCAGGGCGACCGACAACGGACCACGCACGGCGATCTGGCGGTTCTGCATGGCCGCTTCGACGGCCGTGGCCAGCGTCCTGCCGTGACGGCGAGAGAGCTCGATGGTTCCCCTGGGAAATCCATTCTGGTCACCCCCACACCCGTTGAGAAACAACGCGGTCGTCCCCTCATGATCCCGCTCGAGAAACGCCTGGGCGAACCCGGCGTAGTCACTCGCGTACTGGTTGACGTACAGCGTTGTATTGTGACAGGCGTAGCCGAAGAGGATCGCACGGCGGGCCGGGTCCTTCCAGGTGACCTGCAGCACCGGAACGTCGTGGTCGACAGGACCATCCGGATTGGGGTGGTTCAGGTACGGTTCTCCATCAGGATCCGGATTTTTGAGCCTCCGGTTCATCGCAAATCCGGCCCTGGCGTGGCTGTAGCTGAGCTGAGCCGGAGTGCAGTCGGCCAGCACGTCGCCAACCAGCTTCACCAGGGCATTCTCGAGACGCCGGCAGTACTCGATCGTCAACTTCTGCCGTTCCTCGGACAGTTCTTCGAGTGCCGTTTTCGTCATTCTCAGTTCCGGACCGCAGTGAGTGTGAGAAGCGTTCATCAACAGCGAAGCCGATGGCAACTGGAACAGCTCTTTCACCCGAGCCTCGACGCGGTCGCGTAGAGGCCGGGGAATCCTGATCAGGTCGGTGGTGACGATCACCAATCGTGTGCCCCGAGAGTCCTTCAGCGCGAGAGCCTTGGCGTGCAGTTCGGTCGCCGTGCCTTCCGAGGGCTTCGTGCGACTGCCGAACCCGGCCAGCATCATCGACTTCGCCGGCGTGATCACGGCAACAGCCACACCGGCTCGCCAGTTCCCGGCATCGTCATCCGCCATGGCCGGAGAGAGGAAGTCCGCCGGTCGCGCCAACAGGAACCCACCAGCCATGACAACACACAACCAGACACCGGACCGCAGGCGAAAGAGATGCCGTGGAGCCGGTGTACTCGGTCGCCGACAGTCCGCCGATCGATTGACAGTCATGGTCATCAACTCTGGATGGAAAGCAAAACAGGGGTCGTTAGATTATTCGTCCGGCTTTTCCGGATCGTCAAGAGACAGGACAACGCCCCCACCTCATCCGATCCACGGCGGCGATTGGAATTCTGCAGGAGTGGTTGAACCCCGGAGGCACTCCATGGACACTGCATCTTCAGACCGCCAACCACAAGGATCTCCACGTGAGACGAATACCCGGTTTACTGCTGATCTTCGGATGGTGCCTTACAGCCATTCCACCTGGCGGCATTGGCTGGACGGCCGAGCCGACCGATTCGGACTCGACGATCAGCGTTCAACAGCCGTCAGTGGATGACTGGTCCCAGTTTCGTGGACCGGGCGGACAGGGGCACTCGATCGCCGAAGAACTGCCACTGAACTGGAGCGAATCGAAGAACGTCACATGGAAATCCGCTATCGAGGGGACCGGCTGGTCATCACCGGTCACTCAAGGAAAGCAGATCTGGCTGACAACGGCTGTCGACCAGGGAAAGTCCCTGTTGGTGATCTGCCTGGACCGTGCCACCGGTCGACAACTGCATCGCATCGCGATTTTCGCTTCTCAGATGACCAGGGGCCTGCATCCCAAGAACAGCCATGCCTCGCCGACACCGATTCTCGAAGGCAACCGCGTGTACGTACATTTCGGTCCGTACGGCACGGCCTGTTTGACGACCGGCGGGAAACTCGTCTGGAAAACCAGACTGGCCTACAAAACCCTGTACGGTCCCTCCAGCAGTCCCGTTCTCCTGGACGATTTGCTGATCGTCCAATGTCATGGAACGGACGTGCGATTTGTCACGGCTCTGGACAAGAAGACCGGCAAGCCTCGCTGGCGCAGGTCGCATGACAGCCGCAGTCCCAAGCTCGAGCGTCACAATTCCGAATCGACTCCCTTGATCATCCACACTCCGGCCGGCTCTCAACTGATCTGCAACGTGGCCGGTCACGTGCTGTCATACGAACCGCGGACTGGCAAGAGCCTGTGGTCGGTTCAGCAACAGGAGAACTACGCCCAGGTTCCCCGCCCGGTCTACGGACACCGATTGCTGTTCACCGCCGGGGGCTATTTCTCACCCGTGGTGCATGCCATCCGACCCGGTGGACGAGGTGACGTCACAAAATCGCACGTGGTTTGGAGTGTCCGCAAGGCGGTCCCGAACAATCCTTCGCCACTGCTGGTCGGCAACGAACTGTACATGGTCAGCGACAAAGGCATCGGCAGTTGCCTGGACGCTCGGACCGGCAACCTCCACTGGCGCGAACGCCTGGGGGGAAATTACTCTGCGTCGCCCATTTTCGCCGACGGCCGAATCTATTTTGCCAACGAAGAGGGAGTGACGACCGTCCTCGCACCCGGTCCGCGTTTCCGGAAGCTGGCATCCAACAAGCTCGACGGCCGTATCATGGCTTCGCCGGCGGTCTCTGGTAGGGCGATCTACTTGCGGACGGATCGCCACCTGTACCGGATTGAACGGAAACGGGACTAGCCGAGGCCCCGTTCAGGCAAACACGTCGTGAACGACGTTGCCTTCGACGTCCGTGAGGCGAAAATCACGCCCCGCGTGTCGATAGGTCAGTTGCTCGTGGTCCAGCCCCAGGGCATGCAGCAATGTCGCGTGGAAGTCGTGGATGTGGACCTTGTCCACCGCGGCGTAGTAGCCGTAGTCATCCGTCTCACCGTAACGGAACCCACCCTTCACACCGCCACCGGCCAGCCACATCGTGAATCCTTCCGGGTTGTGGTCCCGCCCGTCTCCCGTCTCGGCGGTGGGCGTGCGACCGAACTCACTGCCCCACCAGATCAGCGTGTCTTCGAGCATCCCTCGCTGTTTCAGGTCAGTCAACAGCCCAGCAATCGGCAGGTCCACCTCACGGGCGTTCTTCTCGTGATCGCGTTTGAGATTGGCGTGTTGATCCCACTGGACCTTGTCGTCGTTGTGGGTGACCTGGATGAATCGCACACCCTCCTCGGCAAAACGACGAGCCATCAGGCACATGCGTCCGAAGTTCTCCGTAACCTTGTTGTCCATGCCATAGAGCTTCATCGTCGCGGCCGTCTCTCCGCTGAGATCCTCGATCTCTGGAATCGACGACTGCATCCGAAAGGCCAGTTCGAACGAGTTGATCCGGGCCTCCAGCGCCGCCTCGGAACCGGTCCGATCGAGATACGCTTCGTTGAGCCTCTTGAGCCGTTCCAGTTGCAACCGCTGGGTCGCCAGCGACCACCTCGAGTTCTTGATGTACTTCACGCGAGCCCGGGCCGACGGCACGCTCGCATCCCCGATCGCGGTGCCGTTGTGCACGGCAGGCAAGAACGATGAACTCCAGTTGTTCACCCCGCCAAACGCCAGCGTCGGACAGATTGTCACGAAAGCGGGCAGATTCTCGTTCTCGGTCCCCAGCCCGTAACTGAGCCAGGACCCGATACTCGGCCTGATGAACCGGTCTGTCCCGGTATGCAACTTCATCATGGCACCACCGTGGGCCGGGTTGGTGCCATAACAGGAGTGCACCATGCAGAGGTCATCAACCCGCGTGGCCAGCCGTGGAAACAACTCGCTGACCCACAGACCACTCTCGCCGTGTTGCCGGAATCGCCACGGCGAGCGCAACAGGTTCTTGGTCGCGTTGAACTGGACCCGTGGCTTTGCAAACGGAAGCGGCTTACCGTGATCACGATCGAGCAGAGGCTTCCGGTCAAAGGTATCGACCTGCGACGGTCCGCCGGACATCAGCAGGAAGATGATCCGTTTGGCCCGTGCCGGTACCAGGGAACTCCTGGCCGCCAAAGGTCCGCGAGCCTGCCCGTCACGAGACAGGAGTCCGTGCAGGGCCAGCGAGCCAAACCCGACGGCTGTTCGCTGCAGCATGCGTCGTCGCGACGTGTATTCGTTCACCGCACGGCCTTTCGCATCGGCTCCATACTGAACTCTCTTCCGCACATCGACGGTTCACCTCAGGTACATGAACTCGTTGGAGGCGAGAACGACATGACACAACCCGGCCCAGGCCGCCAACGGCAACTCCGCCTCGTTCACCGAGCCGCCCTTTGACGGTGTCCCGTTTCCGTCCGCCAGTTCCGCCAGCAGGCGGCGATCGGCCTGCCGTTCACCAGCGGTGGGCGGCCTCCCGTACACCACGAGGTACATGCGACTGATCCTGCCATCAATCCCATCGGCCTCGGACTGAAGCCGACGTGCCAGCCCATCGGCGGCGGCCATAACCAATTTGCTGTTGAGCATCATCAGGGCCTGCGATGCCACCACGGTCGAAGTTCGGTCTCCGGTCGTGACGGCAGGATCCGGAAAGTCGAGCAGTTGGAACATGTCGTAAACGTGATTCCGAACAACCGGCAGGTAAATCGATCTCCGATGACTGTCGTAGGTGGTCAGGTCCTTGGAGGTGTGGTCAAAAAAGTAGGCCCGGTTCTTCAACTTCAACAACGACCCGGTCATGGTTCCGTCCAGTTGCCCTCCGACAGCAAGCAGGGCGTCCCGAATCGCTTCTGCCTCGATCCGCCTCACGCGGCCTCGCCCCAACCAACGGTTATCCGGATCCTGCTGAACCGCCGCCGCGTTCGCGTGGCTCGAGAGCCCGTAAGTCCGAGACAACACGATCAGGCGATGCAGACGCTTGATGGACCATCCGTCCCGGATCAATCGCACGGACAGCCAGTCGAGCAAACCGGGATGCGTCGGCCGTTCCCCCAGCAGGCCGAAGTTGTCGGTCGAAACCACAAGGCCACGACCGAAATGCCATCTCCAGACACGATTCGCCATCACGCGTGCGGTCAACGGATGACGTGGGTCAGTCAGCCATCTCGCCAGGGCCAGCCGGCCGCTTGTTTTTTCCGCGATGCGAGGAGCCGGGGGACCCCGCAGGACCGCCGGCACGCCACGCCGCACGACGTCGCCCAGGGTTTGAGGATCACCTCTCAGGTGCACTTTCACATCGGTGATCTTGTCCTCGGTGACTCCCATCGCCGCAGGCAGATTGGGCCCGGCCTTTTTCAGCGCCGCCACCACATTGGCCAGTTTCTTGATTCGGGCCATCTCCTCGGGGGAAAACCGCTTCTCGAGTTCTTTGTCAGACTTATCCGCGGACCGGTCCTGGTCGAGCCTCTTCCGAACGGCTTCTCTGGCCGACGCCCTGGCCTGCTCGACGTCCCGTTTTGCAGCCGCCACTTTTTGGTCATACACCTGTTTCATCGCCGTCGCCTCCGGAGACGGCAGCAGGTGTTCGTGCCATTCGGCGACCTTCGTGTACTTCCGCATGGTCAGGGTGCTCTTGAAGATGCCTGCCAGCGCGTAGTATTCGGACGTCGCGATCGGATCAAACTTGTGGTCATGACACCGTGCACAGCCGAGCGTGAGTCCCATCAGGGCTCGACCCACGGTATCGATCTGTTCATCGATGATGTCCATCCGCATCTTCGCTTGGTCGGTTTCAGCCAGGACCTTGGGGCCGATGCTCAGGAATCCCGTCGCGGTCAGATGTTCGTTGCGTTGACGTTGGCCTTCCCAGGCCATGAGATCGCCTGCCAATTGTTCGGTCACGAACCGGTCAAACGGCTTGTCGGAGTTGAACGACTCGACAACGTAGTCTCGATATCTCCAGGCACGACCGTGCGCCACGTTCTCGTCAAACCCGTTCGAATCGGCATAGCGGGCGACGTCGAGCCAGTGACGTCCCCACCTCTCTCCATACCGAGGCGATGCCAGCAACCGCTCGACGACCCGCGACCTGGCCCCGGGTGTCCGGTCGCCCAGGAAAGCGGCCAATTGCTCGGGCGAAGGCGGCAGCCCGACCAAGTCAAACGTGACACGCCTGAGCCACGCACGCCGATCCACGTCGGCAGCAGGCGCGATGCCCTCGGCGTCCAGGCGGGCCAGGATGAAGCGATCGATCGGTGTCCGTGGCCAGTTCCGGTTCTTCACACCCGGCAACTTCGGGCTCCGCAGCGAGTGAAATGACCAGTGGTTGGGATCACGGAGGATCCGATCTCGTCCCGCCTGGACGGGGAACACGGCTCCCGACTTGATCCACCGGCCCAGTTGTTCGACCTGGCGCGCCGTCAATTTTCCGTTGCGAGGCATCCGCAGTTCCGGGTCAGATTCCCGGACTGCCGCCATCAGTCGACTGGCATCCGGTCGCCCCACGACAATCGCCGGTCCCGACTCCCCACCCTTGATCAGGTTGGTCCGAGAATCGAGCCGCAAACCGCCGGCCTGTTTTTTGGAGCCATGGCACCCAACACACTTGGCCAGCAGGAGCGGCCGAATCTGCGATTCAAAGAAACGGATCCGGGACGAGATTTCACGGCGGTCCGCTGCATCCAACATGCGTGGCTGGACCCCCACCAGGATGCCGAACATCAGGACAACTGCGGCTGGTCTCTGCATGCGGCAACCCACGTCCACTCCGCCCCGGTTTCTATCCACGTCTCGGCCAATTAGATTGTATCGCTCAGGAGGTGTTGCGACACACCGCGATCACCGACAGGCGAACCTTCAGCCTGTTCCCATTCGTCACCAGCAGATCAGGACCACGACGTGACACGACATCGATGGCTGCTGATCGGCATGCTGATGGGCTACGCGGCCCTGGGTCACTTCAACCGGGTGGGGATCACCGTCGCCGGCGACGAGGTGTTCATTCCGGAGATCGGCATCCCCGAGACCAGCATGGGATGGGTCTACACGACATTCCTGATCGTCTACACGATCGGCATGCTGCCGGGAGGCTGGCTGATTGACCGGATTGGCCCCGGACGGGCGCTGGCCATTTTCGGCATCACGATGGGCACGTTCAGCGTGCTCACCGGAGTGATCGGCTGGTTCACGCTGGAACCGCAGGGGCTCCTGGTCGCCCTCTTGGTGATCCGAGGTCTCGGGGGTGTCTGCAACGCACCGCTGCATCCCGGAGCCGCCCGTGTGGTCTCGGACATCATTCCGCCGGATCGACGGGCCACGGCCAACGGATTGATCACGGCCGGCGCCCTCGTGGGAATTGCGTTCTGTTTTCCGGTGCTCGGCTGGCTGATGGACTCGCTTTCCTGGCAATGGGCTTTCGTCATCGGCGGTTCCCTGTTGCTGGTCTACGGTGTGCTCTGGTTGGCACTTGCCGTCCCACGACTGGCGGCATCGGCCGTCGAACCGGAAATCGCTCTCGGTGGAAACCCTGAGGATGAGGCAGCTGATTTCCCTCGAACTGTGCAGGCTCGCCCCCAACTGGGCAAGATCCTGTTGGATCGCACGCTGTGGCTGCTGACGCTCAGCTACGCCGCCTACGGATATTTCCAGTACCTCTTCTTCTACTGGTTGGGCTACTACTTCAAGGAGATCCTGGAGATTCCGCCGGTCCAGGCCCGTTGGACCAACACCTGGATCATGTTGACAATGGGAGTCGGCATGGCCGTCGGTGGCCGCCTGACGGATCTGGCCAGCCATCGTTGGGGTGTCATTCGAGGTCGCCGCACGGTGGTCACCGTGGGGATGGGCCTCGGTGCGGTCCTGGGCCTTGCCGGAGTGGGCGCATCGTCGATCGTGGCCAATTTGCCGTCACTCGGACTGGACGACCACGTCTTCCTGGTGACCTCGATCTGCCTCGCACTGTCAATGGCATCGGTGGGAATGTGCGAGGGGGTTTTCTGGACGACGTCGACCGACATCGGGCGGGGCGCGGGTGGAACGTCTGGAGCCTTCATGAACACCGGCGGCAACATCGGCGGCCTGATCGCCCCGGTGCTGACCCCCTTCGTGGCCCTGGAGTTCGGCTGGACGGTGGCCATCGGACTGGCCTGTGTGGTCAGCGCCGCCGGTGGCCTGATCTGGCTGTGGATCGTGCCGCCGACTGACGAAGTCGTACAAGCGAAGCCAGACCTGGCACCGGAACTCCCGTAAACTGTCGCATGGACCATCGACCCCGACCATCGAAGTCGTGCAAGCGAATCCAGGCCTGGCTGGTCCTGGCAGCCTGCGGCTGTTTCTCGAATCTCCTGTTATCCCCATCCGCCCGTGGACAGAAACCCGCCCGGACGTCTCGCAAACAACACCTGGCCCGACTGCCCGACTCGGTGCCAGCTCCGAAGAACAATCCGACAACCGCTGCCAAGGTGGACCTCGGGAAGCAGCTCTTCTTCGACCCTCGTCTCTCCGGCAACAACAAGACCAGTTGCGCGAGTTGCCACTTTCCGACCCGGGCTTTCACCGACCACCGGACAACAGCCCGGGGACAACAGGGGAAATCGTTGTCCCGCAACACGCCGACCGTCCTGAACACCGGACTCTTCAAACACCTCTTCTGGGACGGCCGAGCCAACAGCCTGGAACAGCAGGCCCTGCTGCCGATCAGATCTCCGGTCGAAATGAACCAGGGCCTGGCGGCGCTCGAAACCGAACTCAACGCCGTTCCCGGTTACGCCGGCCAGTTCCGACGCGTGTTCAAATCGGATGTCACGCAGACGGGAATCGCCAGGGCGCTCGCGGCGTTTCAGAGGACACTGATCTCGGAACCGTCCCCACTGGATCGTTTCCTGGCCGGTGACGAGAAGGCGCTGTCGGAAGAAGCCCGGCGAGGCCTGGAGGCCTTTCGGAGTTCTGCCGGGTGCATCCGGTGTCACAACGGACCGTTGCTCAGTGACGGCAAGTTCTACCGCATCGGCGTGTCCTGGAAAGACAAGGGACGTCAATCGGTCACGGGAAAACCCGGCGACGCCTTCCGATTTCGCACGCCGTCCCTCCGCAATGTCGCCCTCACGGCTCCCTACATGCACGACGGCTCGCAAAAGACCCTGGAAGAGGTCGTCACGTTCTATTACCGGAGTGTTCCCACGACGACACCCGATGGCATTCCGCTCGACGTGGAGCCGTTGCTGGGCAACAGCTTCTCGGAAATCTCCGATATGGTGGCTTTCCTGAAAGCTCTCAGCAGCAAACCGTTGCAAGTCACCCCTCCGCGACTTCCGTAGCAGACCCCGATCACCAGCAACCCGGCAATCGCCACGCCGGTTCGCTCGCAGTTCAGTGCGCCAATCCCACCAACTCGCATCCCGCCACCAACCCCAGTAAAACAGGGGTGTGTTCAGTCAGTCCGGGCTCCGTTCCCGGCGATTCCTGGGATTCAGACGAGGATTTCGGTTGTGAGCAGACTTCGCATGACTGGCGGCGTGGCCGTCTTCTGTCTCGCAGTGTCGTTACTGGTCGGCAGGCAATTGCTGGACCAGGCATCGGCCCAGGACCAGAAGCCACCTGCAAAGTGGCACCTGGTGCCGATCCCCGACTCGTGGAAGCGTCAACTTGGCGGAGCGCTGGCCACCACGAACGGTTACGCATGGTACCGCTGCTTCGTCAAAGTTCCGGCCGAATGGAAAGGTCAGAAAGTCGAACTGAACGTCGAGCCCGTCGACGACGCTCGGCAGACATTCGTCAACGGACAACAGGTCGGAGCCACCGGGACATTTCCACCGCAGTATCGCAGTGGCCTTGGAGAGAAGTCCCGCTTTCTGCTTCCCCCCAAGGCGATCAGGTTCGGCCAGGTCAATGTGATCGCCATCCGAACCTACATGAAGGATGCCCGCAGCAATTTCCTGGTCGCGGCCCCGATCCTGCTTTCCGGCAAACGGGCCATTCGCGCCGAGGGGAAATGGCAGTACCGCCCGGGCGACAACCGGGACTGGGCGACAAGCGACATCCCGCAAAAGCTGGCCGACAACGCACCGGCATATTTCACAAGAGTGGACCAGGTCAAGAACATCGAACTCTATCTCCGCCGGCGGCAGGGAGACACCGATCCGCTGGCTCCCGCCGAGGCCCTCAAGAGCTTCCAGGTCGCCAAGGACCTGAAACTCGAGCAGGTGCTGGCCGAGCCCCTGGTCGGTCAGCCGCTGTTCATCAACTGGGACGAACGAGGCCGGCTGTGGGTCCTCAACTACAAGCAGTACCCCGATCCCGCCGGGCTGAAGATGGTCAGCCGCGACAAGTACCTGCGGGCCGTCTACGACAAGGTGCCGCTGCCGCCCCCCCACGGGGTCCGCGGACGAGACAAGATCACGATCCACGAGGACACCGACGGCGACGGCGTACTGGACAAGCACAAGACGTTTGTCGACGGGCTGAACATCGCCAGTTCCTTCGCCCGCGGACGCGGTGGCGTCTTCGTGCTCAACCCTCCCTACCTGCTGTTCTATCCCGACCAGAACGACGACGACATCCCCGACTCGGACCCGATCGTTCTGCTCGAAGGATTCGGGCTCGAGGACTCGCACTCGGTAGCCAACAGCCTGCGATGGGGCCCTGACGGCTGGCTGTACGCCTGCCAGGGAAGCACAACAACGGGCCACATCAAGCGTCCGGGAATCGACACCGAGCCCATTCACTCGATGGGCCAGCTGATCTGGCGATACCACCCCGAGACGCGGCGGTACGAGATCTTCGCCGAGGGCGGCGGCAACACGTTCGGTGTCGAGATCGATGCCCGGGGCCGCATCTTCTCGGGAACCAACGGCGGCAACGCCCGGGGATTCCACTACGTCCAGGGGGCCTACGAGCAGAAGGGCTTTTCGAAGCACGGTGCGCTCTCGAACCCGTACGCCTTCGGCTACTTCCCCACGATGAAACACAACAGCGTGCCGCGTTTCACTCACAACTTCGTTATCTACAACGGGCACACGCTGCCCGAGAAGTACCATGGCCGCCTGTTCGGGATCGAGCCCCTGCAGGGACAGGTCGTCCAGAGCGAGATCCGCCCGAACACGACGACGTTCCAGACCCGGGACATCGATCGGCCTATCAAGTGCACCGACCAGTGGTTCCGACCAGTCGACATCAAGGTTGGCCCCGACGGCGCGATTTACGTCTGTGACCTGTACGAGCAGCGGATTGACCACTCGAGCCACTACGCCGGCCGCGTGACACCCGAAAGCGGACGCGTCTACCGCCTGACCGGCAAGACCCCGCCAAAGCCCCTCACCTTCGATTACGGGAAGCTCTCGACAACGGCCCTCGTCGAAGTGCTCAAGCACCCCAACAAGTGGCATCGCCAGACGGCCCTGAGATTGTTGGCCGACCGACGGGACCGGAGCGCCCTGCCCGCTCTCCGCAACTTGCTCCGCAAGCACGACGGCCAAACGGCCCTCGAGGCACTCTGGGCACTCAACCTGTCCCGCGGCATGAATGATGATGCGGCCCTGGAACAACTGGACCACGAAGACCGTTACGTCCGCCTGTGGACAGTCCGCCTGCTGGGCGATCGCAAATCGGTATCGACCAGGGTCGGTGCCAAGCTGATCTCGATTGCCGCTCGCGAACCCTACGCGGAGGTCCGCAGCCAGTTGGCCGCTTCGGCGCGTCGGCTGCCGGTGAACGTCTGCCTGCCGGTGATCCGCAACCTGCTGACCCACACCCCGGACATGAAGGATCTCCATATCCCCCTGTTGCTGTGGTGGGCGATCGAGGCCAAGGCCGGCGACCATCACAAGGAGGTCGTGGACCTGTTTTCAGACAAGGCGATCTGGGATCTGCCACTGGTCAAATCTCATGTGCTCGACCGGATCATCCGCCGGTACGCGCTGGCGGGATCGCGGCAGGACCTGCTGGCCTGTGCCAGCCTGCTGCAACTGGCACCCA
>MDTE01172302.1_pt1 | contig 16562 bp, 17 predicted proteins | sample 811231 | NCBI WGS metagenome assembly MDTE01 (sample SAMN05326651, study PRJNA326480) | marine metagenome | isolation source: seawater | place: Indian Ocean: Red Sea | collected 2010
AAGAAGCCTGCAGCCAAGAAGCCTGCAGCCAAGAAGCCTGCAGCCAAGAAGCCTGCAGTCAAGAAGCCTGCAGTCAAGAAGCCTGCAGCCAAGAAGCCTGCAGCCAAGAAGCCTGCAGCCAAGAAACCTGTATCAAAAAAAGCTAGTAAGCCTGGAGATAAATAGTTGACCACAACACAGCAGTATTACTACGGAACCGGGCGTAGAAAAACCTCGATCGCGCGGGTTCGTGTTTACAACAGTCCAGGCGGTTCGACAGTCAATGGTAAACCTATCGATGAAGTGTTTACCGTTGGCGCGTGGCTTCGACAAGCAGTTAGTCCACTTGAGGCAACCGCCCTTACTGATAAGGTGACCGTTGTTGCCAAGACGCATGGTGGCGGTTCAGCCGGTCAGGCTGGGGCATTCGCTCATGGTCTGGCGCGTGCCCTCGTTGTGATGGATGAGAACAATCGTAAACCCCTCCGAGATGCCGGCCTTATCACTCGTGATCCCCGTATGAAAGAAAGTAAGAAGTATGGGCTCAAAAAAGCCCGAAAAGCTCCGCAGTACACTAAGAGATAATTGATTCTCTATCGGGCGTTATGATGGCGTATTCTCTGGAAACTTTGCTAATTGTTTTCAATTGATACAGACCTAACCAATCCTAGGAGATCTGTAAGCAGTGAGACTTCCGCGTATGAGAATCTGGCTTTTGCAGTTTTTAATACGATATCGGCAATTGGGGGGTCGATTTCGACGTAAGCGGCACTATAGCTCGGCTTAAGCATTTTCTGGATTTCTTTCAAAAGAGGTACGATGACTTTTGTGCCATCCGTCCCGCCATCAAGGGCTATTAGAGGCTCCCTACCGATTTCTGGTTCAAGAGATTTAATTTTGTGGCTTTGTATGTATGGTGGATTTGAGACAATTATGTCGAATTTTCCTTGAAGCGATCCGAGTAAATTACCCTGAATAAATCCGACTTCGGCACCTAGTTGATCGGCGTTCATGCTTGCTACTTTTAAAGCTTCTGGTGAAATATCAGTAGCGAAAACTTCCGCGGATGGCATCTCAAGTGCAATTGAAATTGCTATTGCACCTGAGCCGGTGCCGACATCAGCGATTCTAGGATGTTCAATCCCATATTTTCGAACGTAATTTATCGCTTGTATAACTAGTTGCTCGCTTTCGGGGCGTGGAATTAACACTCGTTTATCAACTGAAAATTGTCGTTTGAAAAATTCAGTTTTACCTGTGATGTAGGATAAGGGTTCTCGATTTATTCGCCGCTCGACGAGGGATTCCAGTAGTGGCAACTGATCGATTGGGGCACTTTCCAATAGATTGGCGAGCTGATCAGTGGCAGACCATCCAAAAGCTTCTCTAATCAAAAGCCGTGCGTTGATCGCCGGATCTTCGATCCCGACTGCTCTAAGTTGTGCAGTGACGCCAGCTATAAGTGTTGAAACCGTTTTGGTGGTCATGAAATATGCTGTTGTATTTAGCTGTTTGCGGTAGCCAGTTTACGTGCTTGTTCTTCTTGTAGCAGCGCATCGATGAACTCGTCGAGTTCTCCGCTGAGTACATTTTGCATTTGGTGACTTGTGTAACCAATACGGTGATCGGTTATTCTTGATTGGGGAAAATTGTAGGTCCGAATCTTTTCCGAACGGTCACCGGTTCCTACCTGGGCTTTTCTGTTTGCACTAATTGCTTCATTTCTCTTACGCAGTTCCATGTCCCACAAGCGGGATCGCAAAATTTCCATCCCCTGCAGTTTATTTTGTAATTGAGAACGTTCGTTTTGACATTGAACGACAAGTCCAGATGGTAAGTGCGTTATGCGGATTGCGGTCGCAACTTTATTGACGTTTTGACCTCCGGCCCCGCCTGAGTGAAAGACGTCAATTTTCAAATCGTTGTCATTGATTTGTATGTCCAGTTCCTCAGCCTTCGGTAATACCGCAACGGTAGTCGTTGATGTATGAATGCGTCCTTGAGATTCAGTTGCAGGTACTCTCTGTACACGGTGCACTCCACTCTCAAGATGTAAGCGTTGGTAGGCTCGTTCACCTTCCAGTTCGAATGTAACCTCTTTCAGCCCCCCAACGCCGGTGTCGTTCTGGCTTAATATTTTCAGCTTCCATTTGCGATTTTCAGCGTACCTTTGATACATACGGAATACTTCTGATGCAAATAAGCCGGCCTCATCGCCGCCAGCTCCTGCTCGTATTTCAATGACTGCATCCGCATGTTCCGTCTCATCTTTTGGGAGCAACTCAAGTTTGATATTTTCGGTGAGGGCTTCTAGCTTCTGTTGAAGTTCTTGTATCTCTTCGTTCGCCCATTTTCGTACTTCTGGATCTTCCTCCTCCATCACGATGTTTGCTGCCGCTTCTAGATCCGATTGCGTTCGAATTATTTGATTCCACAGATCGACGATATGCTGGAGTTCACTGTATTCACGTCCCAGTCTCCTGATAGCGTTAGGATTCGATGCAGTTTCAGGCTGTGACATTAGATTTTCGACCTCACGATGCCGATTAACGATATCATTCAGCCGTGATTCCATTGTTTCTTGCATATCTAGATTTCTCTATTACAGCGGATGTGTTCGGCAATTGTGGCAGCATCACGCTTGATTTCTTTCTGATCACCATCTGCTGCTAAATTTTTGAAACTTACAGTCCCTCTATTGACTTCTCTATCCCCTAGGATCAGAACATTTTCCGCTTTTTGATTGTTTGCATAGCGCATCTGCGCTTTTAGTGATCGTTTAGGGGCCAGTATTGTAGAAATCCCTGATGCTCGCAATTCTGTTGCCAGCGAAGCAGATGCTTTGTCTGAATCGCCTATCGTGATGATTATTATATTTGGACCTTTAGCTGGAGCTACCATTACTTCTTGCTTTTTCATTTCAAGGATCATTCGCTCGATCCCTGAACCGAAGCCAATCGCTGGTGTTTCTTGACCGCCTAAAATACCAATTAGCGGGTCATATCTTCCACCGGCTAAAAGTGTTTGCTGTCCTGTAGCACCTATAGGTTCGTACTCAAATACGGTGCGATTATAGTAATCCAGACCTCGGGCTAAGCGATGGTCGATGGTATACGAGAATTCTGGATAAGTAGTTTTTAAGTTGTCTAGTAGTGTCAGTAATGAAGTCCAGTGGTCTTTGGTTTCGTCTGTTAGATAATCCACAGATCTCGGTGCTGCATCAGTAAGTGATTGTGTGTCAGGGTGTTTTGAATCGAGCACGCGTAATGGAGCTCGCTCAAGGCGTTTTTGGTCGATTTGGGGCAATTGATTCGTCACACTTGTGAAGTATTTCTTCAAATCATTGAGATAACCAGATCTGGATCTGGGATCCCCTAGATTGTTTAATCTAAGTGTTACACCCTTTATTCCCAGATCAGTGATGTATTTCCAGCCGAGCTCAATTATTTCGGCATCCACTTCAGGTGATGAATCTCCGATTATTTCGCATCCAAACTGATGGTGTTGACGCATTCGACCTGCTTGTGGTCTTTCGTATCGAAACATCGGCGTCATATAGAACATTCTCACTGGTTGCGGGAGATTGTGTAGGCCGTTTTCGACATAGGCACGACATACAGAAGCGGTACCTTCGGGACGCAGCGTTATCGAATCACCACCATGATCTTCAAACGAATACATCTCTTTCTGGACGATGTCTGTTTCATCACCCACACCTCGTTGAAAAAGATTTGTTTCTTCGAATGTCGGGGTATCAATACGGCCGAATCCAAACTGTTCGGCAATTTTACTGGCGGTCGAATAAATATGAGACCAGTGAGGTTGGTCTTGGGGGAGTATGTCTGATGTCCCGCGTGGCCGTTTGAAATTCATGTAAATGATTGTCTCTTAAACCAAGATACCAACACATTGGGTGGTTCATAGTAAAATCACACACCTTTGGTTGCGTTCGGGCTTAGGAACCCAAGCCTGCTGCTTGATATATCTTACCTTCGGTTTTTATTGCCGGTGCGTATACCATGCGAGCTTTATTCATTTCTCTGAGATTCTCAGCGCCTACGTATCCCATGCAAACTTGCAACGCACCGACAAGGTTCAACGTTCCGTCGGTGCGTGATGATGGTCCGTATAGCAGTTGATTTAAGCTGTATTCAGTACCCATATTAATTCGTGTTCCACGTGGGAGCGAATCATGCCAAGTAGCCATTCCCCAATGGTAACCATGAGCGGGAGCTTCTTTGCATTTTGCGAATGGGCTACCGATCATTACGGCATTTGCCCCGGCTGCAAATGACTTACACACGTCACCTCCAGTTCGGATTCCGCCATCGGTGATTATAGGTATGTATTTCCCGGTTTCCTTGAAAAAATCATCTCGGGCAGCAGCGCATTCAACAGTAGCACTAATCTGAGGAATTCCAATTCCGAGAACTTCTCGACTTGTGCAAACAGATCCGGGCCCTACACCAATCATTACTCCCTGAATTCCTTGCTGCATTAGCTCTTTTGTCACCTCATATGAAACCGTATTACCAACAAGTACTGGGACATCGATATCTTCCACTAATTCAGAAAAAATCAAGCCTCTTAGACTTTTTGATGAATGCCTTGCAGTGACAACAGTTCCCTGTACGACCACCATGTCAGCGCCTGCTTCGACAGCGACAGGGGCCATTCTCTTGGCGGTCTGGGGTACAAATGAAACGGCAGCAGTTCCGCCTCCCTTTTTGACCTGTTCTACTTTTTTTGCAATGAGTTCTGGTTGTTGAGGCGCAGAGTAGATTTTCTGCATTATTCCGGTTGCTTCTTCACGTGGCGCCGCCGCAATCTCCTCATATATTTCGGTGGTGTCTTCGTAACGAGTATGTAGCCCGTCCATATTCATAACTGCTAATCCACCAGATTTTGTCATTTCGATTGCGAAATTTGGATCTACTACAGCATCCATTGCTGAAGCTATAAATGGGATGTCCAGCCTGATTCCGTCGAAATTCGTCGACAAATCTGCCATTTCCGGATTAATAGTGACGTCGCCTGGAGTTATTGCCACATCATCAAATCCGTATGCGGGCTTCAGTTCCTTGAAGTCACGAGGCACGTTTTGAACTCCTTTTCTTATTTTCAGCCGGAAATTTTACTTGAGGCGTTCTGGTATTTAATCGTGGTTACGAATTTCGCCGTACATCTATGAAGACTCAGTATACGCCGAGTTTTCAAGGTTCGTATACTCTGACTTTAAGTCATCGTTAAAGTTGAAAACTACGATCCAATTGTTATCCTAGCCTAGCCGCTAATTCGCAGGTTTTGGCAGGTGATTGGTATTGGAACTATTGGCAGGTCAAATCATTCGTATGAATTATTCAGGGCGCATTACTGATGTAGCAGGAATTACAGTCGGACATCATACTGATCTCCAAAATGGTACGGGATGTACCGTGGTTCTATCTGAGCAGAATGCCGTTGCTGGACTTGAAGTGCGAGGTGCCGCTCCTGGTAGCCGTGATACTGAGCTGCTTCATCCTGTAGCGGGCGCTAAGTGGATAAATGGAGTGACTTTGACGGGTGGGAGCGTATTTGGCCTGGATTCCACTGGTGGGGTTATTCGATACCTTGAAGAGCAAGGTATTGGGATCAAATTGGGAAGGATTCGAGTTCCACTTGTCCCGGCTTCCGTGATTTTTGATCTTGGATTTATCAACCATCGAGTGCGACCTGATTTCGATGATGGTTATGCAGCAGCAAAATCGGCATCAGTTGACTTCAAAACTGGCTCTGTTGGAGCTGGCACCGGCGCTACCGCTGCCAAACTGCTCGGTCAGATGTTTTCGATCAAGGGTGGAGTAGGAACTGCTTCGGTGCAAGTTTCGAACGGAGCAACCGTTGGAGCGATAATTGTTGTGAATGCTATAGGTGACGTGGTCAACCCAGACACAGGTGAAACAATCGCAGGCCCCATCACTGAAAACGGGTTTGATAATTCGGTTGAATTAATGATTAAAATGCCTTTGAAGGATACGGGTTTTTTTAGGAACACGACTGTCGGTGTGGTAGCGACAGATGCCAAGCTCGACAAGGTTGGTGCTACTCGCTTGGCGATGGCAGGACAAGATGGAATCTCGCTTACCATTCGACCGGCTCATACGGCTAACGATGGCGATACCATATTCGGCCTTTCAACAGGAACTCATACAGAACACACTTCAGCAGACACTCTTCATGCAGCTGCTTTAAAAGCTGTTTCAGAGGCTATTATGAATGCTATTGATGCCGCTGAAACTTTGGGTGGCGTTCTGTCTGCGAAAGATGCTAAGGCTAGGTTTGTATGACCCCTCTTCCTGTTTTAGGCAAAGAAACTCCGGTTGCCGTTTTGGGAGCTGGGCGACTTGGTTCTAGCCTCGCAATTGCTCTTGGCAAATCAGGATATAATATTGCCGCAATTACTAGCAGAAAGCCCTCTCATCGTGAATGGCTGAGTTCGCATCTTGCAACAGGTATAGCTGTTGAGAGCTTACAGACTGCAGCCAATGTCGCCAATATTGTGTTTATAACCGGACCTGATGCTGATATAGAAGCAATTTGTTCAGGAGTGAAATGGCGATCCCATCAAGCGGTTATTCACTGTGCTGGCGCCTTATCATTGGCTGCTCTTGATCGAGCGCGCGTTGCTGGAGCTCAGACTGGAGGATTTCATCCTCTACAAACATTTCCGACGATTGATTCATATGACCGCCTACATGAGGTGTCATTCGCAACGGAGTCGGCTAGTCAAACCCTTTTAGCTTGGTTGCATACCCTTGCTGAGGATTTGGGTGGAGAGGCTTTCCTAATTGAGTCTTCTCAACGAGCTGCATATCACGCTTCAGCTGTAATGGCCTGCGGACTTATCTCAGGCTTGACTGGATTATCAGCGGAGATGTGGGAACCTATGGGTATCAAGCGTAAAGAGGCATTGAGGCGGCTAATCCCGCTTCTTAGAGCTACTGTTGATGCCCTTGATGAAAAAGGATTGCCTGAAGCGATAACTGGTCCATTTGTGCGTGGTGATATTGAAACAATTAAGATTCACCTAGAAGCCACTGCGCACAGATCTATAGTGACTGGTAATGCCTACGCAGCCCTCGCTTTGGCGTCATTGCACATAGCTAAAGAGCAGGGCGGTTTATCTGATTCGCGGTTTGAAGACATTAAATCGTTACTTTCTAGTGAAAATTGAACAGTGGATTGCCACAAAAACTTCAGAATAGGTAATAATTATCTGTATTAAGTGAACTAAGGCCTGGCGGCTAGCAAGTGGCAGTCGACCGGCGCGGAGGTACACAATGGCAAATCGCCGGGTCACAACATACAAGATTCAACAGATGAAGCGCCGTGGCGCATTTATCCCGATGGTGACGGCATACGATTATACGGCAGCCCGTATTATCGATTCGGCAGGCCTGCCTATGATTCTTGTTGGCGACAGTATGGGTCATGTTGTTCTTGGTTACGATTCAACAATTCCAGTAACCGTTGATGATATTGTTAGTGCTTCTGCAGCTGTTGTCCGAGGGACAACCACCCCACTTATTGTTGCTGATATGCCGTTTCTGAGCTATCAAATTGATGCCGAGACGGCTTTGCGCAATGCGGCTCGCCTAATTCAAGAAGGTGGAGCACAAGCAGTAAAACTGGAAGGAGGCAAGTCAGTCGCTCCGATAATTCGGCGACTTACTGAGGCTGGCCTTGCGGTGATGGGGCACATAGGACTCACACCTCAGCATGTGAACATGTTAGGCGGTTACAGAGTGCAGGGTAAGACGGAAACTACGGCTAATGAGATTCTTGATGATGCTTTGTCGCTTCAGGAAGCCGGTGTATTTTCTGTTGTACTTGAACTAATTCCTGCTGAGCTAGCGAAGAAAATAACCAAGGCGCTAGATATTCCGACCATTGGAATCGGTGCTGGTATTCATTGTGATGGACAGATTCAGGTTTTCCATGACATGTTGGGACTTGATCCGGATTTCAGGCCCCGTCACTCCGGTGAGTATGCCAACCTAGCTCCCATTATCAAGGATGCACTTGTTCAATATGGAAAAGATGTGCGCGAGGGGACATTTCCAACTGATGCACAGTCCTTTTTCTCCGATGAATCACGTGTTGCGACTCCTATTAGGGATGCCTTCGAGCCCGACAACAAATAATGCGTGTTATACGTACTGTTGCGGAGATGCAGGAAATTCGGCGGGGTATATCCGGGTCAGTTGGACTGGTTGCCACGCTTGGGGGTATTCATGATGGTCATACAAGGCATTTACAGATTCTGCGCCCACAGTGTGACGTCCTTATAGGATCGCTTTTTCTCAACCCAACCCAATTTGTTGCTAATGAAGATTTTTTGAACTATCCCCGCGATGAAGCTTTCGATATCGCCAAGTTTGACGAGAATGATTCGGATTTTGTTTTCGTGCCATCTATCGAAGAGGTATATCCAACCAATGGTAAGACCGTTCCCGTAATTGATCCCGGACCAGTAGGACAATTACTCGAAGGTATACATCGCCCCGGACATTTTGAGGGTGTAGCTACAGTTGTCGCTCGATTGTTTTCTATCATTTATCCTGATAAAGCAACTTTTGGTGAAAAAGATGCCCAGCAGCTTAGGGTTATCCAACACATAAATACATCACTCAACCTTGGGGTTGAAATAATTCCCATACCGACAGTTCGTGAGCTCGACGGGTTGGCTATAAGTAGCCGTAATGCCTATCTATCTCCACTAGAACGGAAAGCAGCGCCTGTTTTGTTTAGGGCCCTCACCGCTGTCAAGCTAATGTGGGATTCTGGCGAACGATCGTGCCACGCCCTTAGATTAAAACTCAAATCAGTATTACTTGATGAACCGCTAGCCCATACGGAATATGCGACCATTGTAGACCCTGAAACTTTTCAGGAAATTCCTGAACTAGCTGGATCCGTTCGGGCGCTCCTTGCGGTGAAAATTGGACGGGCTCGCCTAATCGACAATTTGCTTTTAGAGTAAACGTGCTTGAATCTGAATCGATCTAAAATCTCATTGTTGAAAACATGTATTTGGGTTGGGCTACCTCTAGGATTTGGTACATGAATATTCTTGTTACTAATGACGATGGTTTTGAAAACCCAGGGATTTGGGCACTTGCTAAAGCTGTTAAATCGCTAGGCGAAGTGACGGTTGTTGCTCCAGTTAATAATCAGTCAGGTACGGGATGTTCGATATCTTTTCGCAAATCTGTAAATGTAGAACAGGTACCGAGTAAGCTCGAACGGGTGAACTGTTATGCGGTTAGTGGGACACCTGCCGATTCAGTAATTCTAGGATCAAAATACATTCTCAAAGAAGAAGTTGATGTCGTAGTCTCGGGGATTAACCCTGGCTTTAACACCAGTAGGAATATGTTTATTTCAGGAACATTTGGGGCGGCAATAATTGCATCGTCACTTGGTTTGAGGGCATGTGCTTTTTCTATGGACGCGATGGATCCTCTCAATGATTTGACCGTTGCGAACGTTGTAAAAGTGATTACTGACGAGTTAATGTCTCCAGAGACCCCTTTGGGTTCTCTGTTCAATGTGAACTTTCCTACAATTTCGCTTGGTGGCATAAATGGCATTGAAGGTTGTGCACCAGCACGCTCTGATCTGAAAATGAACGTGGATTTACAATCTGATGGAGGGCATGAAATTTTTTCGGAATTAAAAATTAATGCAGACAATATCGGATTAACTCCCGGCAGTGATATTGAAGTCCTTGCTCGAGGTAAAGTGGCGATAACTGCGGTGGATGGATCTAACCTTAATTATTTGAGGGCTGACCAGTCACTTCATAGAATGATTGATGCAGCCAACCGAGTAATAGGTTGACGGTTTACAAATAACTATCCAGAATTTCGCTATACAAGCTGAACAATATGAAATTTCAGCCACCACATTACTGGTGAAAGGAAAATATCTTGCTTTATGAACTTCGCGTATATGAATGCCTGCCTGGAAGGCTTCCGAATATTAATGCTCGTTTTGCAAATCATACGATCAAGTTATTTGAAAAACATGGCATCAAAAGCGTAGGCTATTGGACTACAGAAGTGGGTGAAAGTAATCACGAATTGACTTATATGTTGGCATTTGAGGATGCCAATCAAAGAATGGCCGCATGGGATAGTTTTCGGAACGATCCTGAATGGGCTAAAGTGACTGCTGATTCTCATAGAGATGGATTAATTGTGAAGAATGTTCGGAATCAGCTTCTAACGCCAACGCACTACTCTCCAATGCAATAATTTCAACGAGAATTAGTTCGTATCACATATTCGCGTCCAGTGATGCTCGAGTAACGAGAACATGCCAAATAAATCAAAACTTCAAAATCTCTCAGGGCTGGCTCACATTGTAGGAGTTGCTGAATCGAACAAGTTGGGTAAGGTTCCAGAAAAATCTCCACTTATTCATCATTCTGAAGCAGCGATAAATGCGCTTGATGATGGAGGCTTCAAACTTGCCGACGTCGATGCATTATTTACTGCTGGGTGGTCTACTTTGGATGTTGCCGAGTATCTTGGTATCCATCCCCGTTATACGGACAGTACTTCTGTTGGTGGTTCGTCGTTTGTAATTCACGTTGCACATGCACTCGCTGCGATAGCGGCTGGGTATTGTGAAGTAGCGTTGATTACACACGGTCAGTCGGGTAGATCGGATCGAGCACCGATTCTCCGTAATCCTGGCACACCAATGGCGCAATACGAGGCGCCGTATGGAATCATTGGTCCGCCTGTTTCGTACGGAATGGCAGCGCGGAGGTATATGCATGAATACGGTGAGGATCGGACCCGTCAGGCGATGGCAGAAATTGCCGTCTCGACTCGAAAATGGGCCAATCTTAATCCCATGGCATATTTTTATGATAAACCTGCTACGTTTGATGATTATCACAATTCGAAATGGGTTGCTTGGCCGTTTCATCTGCTTGATTGTTGCCTGGTAACAGATGCTGGCGCTGCGATTGTTATTACTACTCCGGAACGCGCACGTGATGCGAAAAATGGCAGCGTAACCATTTTGGGTGCTGGAGAAGGGCATGATCACTCAGGAATTTCCCAAATGCCTAATTTAACTAAGGCGTTTGGACTGCATACAGGACCGCAAGCATTGGAGATGGCTGGTATAACGCACTCAGATCTTGATCTTGCGATGATTTACGATTCGTTTACTTATACCGTGCTGGTGAGTATAGAAAATCTTGGGTTTTGCGATCCTGGTGAAGGCCCCGATTTCATAGCTTCTCAAAGAATCGCACCAGGTGGTGATTTTCCTGTTAACACAAATGGAGGCGGTCTCTCTTACACTCATCCTGGGATGTATGGGATTTTCACTATAGTTGAGGCGGTACGTCAGTTGCGTGGTCAGGCAGGCGAACGTCAGTTGGATAATTGTGATCTAGCGGTCGCGCACGGCACTGGCGGGCTTTTGTCTTCTACTGGCACTGTTGTGCTGGGGGTTCAATAAGGAAATGGAAAACACAACATCAAAACCACAGCCTATATCCCAGCCGGAATCGGATCGCTATTGGGCGGGGCTCAAAAATGAAGAAATTTGGCTTCAACGTTCGGTTACAACGGGTGAATTTCAGTTTTATCCGCGTAATTTTCCAATATCTGACCCTGAAAATGGTATTGAAGGGATCGAATGGGTGAAGGTGTCAGGTGAAGCAGAACTTTTCACATTTGCAATTGTTTATGCAGCTCCGCATATGGGGTTTGCTGGTGATGTGCCGTACATTACGGCGCTCGTGAGATTAAAAGAGGGTGTGATTATTCCGACCAACATTGTCGGCGTTGAACCTCAGCCTCAAGCTTTATCCATAGGAATGTTATTGAAACCGGTATACGAGCATAGCGAAGGCCGTCAAACTTTATTGAAATTTACTCCTGCGTAGTTTTGTGTGTCATGCCGGGTTAGAATAAAGGTTGGCTATGTGAGCAGCTTAGCTGAAGAAAGAAATCGTAATTTCAATACTTGGCTAGAGAAACCTCATCATAGAACTCGTAACACAAGTGTTTTCCGTTCGACTGAAACCGATTGAAAGATGTTTAATCATTTGATTGCCGCTGTGTCTTTTTTGGTTTCAAATTTGAGTTGAGGTCACATCAATGTCTGATAACTTTCTCAAGTTCAGAGATATTGCTTCCCATGACATTCAAGCCGTGGTTGATCGAGCAAGCGAGATGAAGGCTGGTGCACTTAGTGATGCACTTGCTGGCAGATCGGTTGCGATTCTTTTTGAAAAGCCTTCGTTGCGGACGAAACTCTCATTTTGGGTGGGAACTCAAAAATTAGGTGGTAATCCGATTTATTTTGGCCCTGAAGAGGTTGGGCTCGGCAAGCGAGAACCTGTATCTGACGTCGCACATGTTATGTCGCGCATGTCCGAAATCGTCGTAATTAGGACGTTTCTGCAATCTACGATCGAAGAATTTGCATCAAACGCGTCAGTTCCGGTGATTAATGCTCTTACTGACCAAGAACATCCGTGTCAAGCTCTTGCCGACATACTGACTATTACTGAGCAATTCGGAAGTGTCGCAGGTGCTAAAGTGGCGTTTATAGGGGATGGTAACAACGTTGCATTGAGTCTTGGATATGCAGTTGTAGGATTGGGCGGGCAGTTAACAATCGCTTCGCCAGATGGGTACAAACTTTCTAATGATTCGCTTGATGGCGTAAATGGTTATGGCGAGCAACTCGGAGGACGTGTGAATCAGGTAACCAGCCCACTGGAAGCTGTGGTTGATGCTGATATTGTTTATACCGATGTATGGACAAGTATGGGTCAGGAGACCGAAGCGGCTGAACGGCTAGTGGCATTTGCAGGCTATCAGGTCAATAGCGAAATCCTAGATCAGGCATCCAAAAATGTGAAATTCATGCATGATCTTCCGGCACACCCAGGAGAGGAAATCTCAGAGGGTCTATTGTACGACCCTAGATCAATCGCATTTGATCAAGCAGAAAATCGTCTTTGGGCACAGGCTGCCCTTATGGAAAAATTGATTTAGTTTTCATTAGGTTGAAAGTATTGAATTAGGTTCGAATAATTTTGTATCAGCATACTTTTTGTGCTAGCCAGTGATGAAGTAACTTTGGGATATTAAAATGGCTTTGCCAGTAGTAGCAATAATTGGGAGACCCAATGTAGGGAAGTCGACTTTATTCAACCGTTTGGCGGGTCGTAGAATTGCTATTGTCAGTGACATTCCAGGCACCACTCGTGACCGTGTTTCTATGGATGCTGTATGGGGACAACATCGGTATTTGATTGTCGATACGGCAGGAGTGGAGGACCGTCCTCACGATCAGTTGATGTGGAATGACATTAAGAATCAGGTCAGAATAGCCTTAAATCAGGCCGAGGCTATCATCGTTGTGGTAGATGTGAATGATGGCGTAATTGATGCAGACCAAGATGTGGCTGATATGGTGCGACGAGCTGGGAAACCAGTTGTACTTGCAGCAAATAAAGTGGACACGCTAGCGCGTGAAGATATGATTTATGAGTTTTTTGAGCTTGGGCTTGGAGAACCACATCCCATTAGTGCGTATCACGATACTGGCATCGCTGATCTTATGCAGTCTGTCTTTGATCAGATGCCCTTATTTGAAAATGAACCGATAAGTCAGAACACTATCAAGGTGGCGATCGTCGGACGCCCTAATGCTGGAAAATCTGCGCTGTTTAATGCATTGACTGGTCAGGATCGCGCCATCGTTAGCCCGGTTGCTGGAACTACGCGTGACACAGTCGATTCATTATTTGATTATGAAGGAGAGCGGATTACATTTTTGGATACGGCAGGACTACGTCGTCGTGGTAAAACTGATCCAGGGATCGAAAAATATAGTGCTATCAGAACCATCGGTGCGATCGAACGTTGTTACGTCGCGGTTTTGGTATTGGATGCTACTGAATTTGTTACTTCGCAAGACACCCATATTGGTGGGTATATCGACGACGCCTCTCGCGCCGCAGTGATTGTAGTCAATAAATGGGATCTGTCCAAAAACTTAAAATTAGATAAGGCTCAGGTGCAAGCTGAAGTTCGTAACCGGTTCAAGTTTATCCCTGAAGTTCCCATTGTGTTTACTTCTGCTCTCACGGGTCGCGGTGTCGAGGTATTACTTCCAAGGATTATGAGTGTTTATAGAGAGTTTTCTAAACGAATTCCAAGATCCGAAGTAAGCCGAGCGGTTTTTGATGCAATGGGTGAGAATCCTTTGCCCGGGTTAGGCCGTAGACGTCCCAGGATTATCCGTTGTTTGCAAAGTAGGTCTTCTCCCCCAACTTTCGAATTCACCACTCGTAACCCAGAGCTAATACACTTTAGCTATCGTAGATATCTTGAGAATCAATTGCGAGATAGATTTGGATTTGTGGGTTCTCCAATTAAGATGATGTTTCAAAGCCGGCAAGATGAATGATCTCAGTGTTGCAATAACTGCTTTAGTTAGTGCCTATTTTTTTGGAGCAATACCTTCGGGCGTAATAATTGGACGCTTGTGGCGCGGTGTGGATATTCGTAGCTATGGTAGTGGTGGCTCAGGGGCTACAAATGTAAATCGGACGTTGGGTCCGCGGGCAGGGGCAGTTGTTTTGGCCTCCGATATTACTAAGGGGCTGCTGGTTACAGGTATCGTGCGTTATCTGGTTGGAGCAGATGCTTGGTTAATCGCTTCTGTCGGCACGGTCACTGTCCTAGGTCACATGTTCCCAGCGTATATTCAATTCAGAGGGGGCAAGGGTGTCGCTGCCGGATTGGGGGCGCTAGCTATTATTTCCCCAATTTCGGCGGTGATCGCACTTAGTGGGGTGATTATCGCTCTGGTATCAAAATTTGTTTCTCTTGGATCGATAATAGGAACCAGTTTGAGTTTAGGTGCTTTGATAATTTTCAGTGCTTTCGAATTCAGGATTGGCATGTGGGATCATGATCGTTGGTATCTGCTTTTTGCAATTCCGGTTTCCATTCTTATCATTTGGAGTCATCAAGCTAATATTGAACGCTTAACAAAAGGTGATGAATCGAAGCTAGAAAACAAAGCTGCTCCGCGCAGGGCCCAATGAACCGCGTAAACTTGCTGATGTGAAACACATAGGAATTGTTGGTACCGGGGCTTGGGCGACCACCCTAGGAATACTTTTAGCACGTACTGGTCATGAAACCGTTCTGTGGTCTCGTAGTGAAGCACGCGCAACAGAACTTAGTAAAGCGCGCATAAATGAAAGGTCAGTTCCGGGAGTTCAGTTTCCATCGTCCATGAATGTGTCCTCATCCCTTGATGAGTCTTTTTCAAAATCTCAGCTCGTGATAATAGCGGTGCCTTCTGTAAGCGTTCGAAAAAACTTGAAAGATGTGTCGGATGCTCTGTCGTACGTTAATAGCATTTTGTGTGCAACTAAAGGCATTGAGATTGAATCTGGTAAACGTATGTCACAGGTTATTATGGAAGAACTACCAGGGTTTAGTCTGGACAATATAGGTGTTCTTTCCGGTCCCAATCTCGCACCAGAAATTGCTGCAGGTAAGATTTCTTCTGCTACGATCGCGTTCCCAAACTCTCATGTGAGTGAGTCTGTCCAATCCATCCTTAGTTCGGATGTGTTTCGGGTTTATCGTAGCCAAGACGTCAAGGGCGTTGAGTTGGGTGGTGCTCTTAAGAATATTATTGCCATTGGAGCCGGGTTTATCGATGGCGCAGGTCTTGGAGCAAATATTAAAGCAACATATGTTACCCGCGGTCTCTACGAAATCACTCAGTTGGGAGTTGCTATGGGTGCAAATAGGGATACTTTTGCCGGCTTGAGTGGAATGGGCGATTTAATCGTAACTTGTTATTCTACTTTGAGTCGCAACTATCGACTTGGATTTGGTCTTGCGTCGGGTAAAAACCTTCAATCAGTTGTTGCAGAGCTTGGGCAAACAGTTGAAGGAGCCCCGACTACTCAAGCGGCTGTTCGCTTGGCGGAGCAACTGCATATCGATATGCCAATAACCAAGGCGACACATGCAGTGTTGTTTGAAGGGGCTTCACCTCGAGATGTTGTGAATGACTTAATGGTCCGTACATTGCAGCCTGAGAACAAACTTCACGGTACCTAGCCGCCTAAATCACCCATTTCATACAAAATAGATGACATAACTGTGATTGCCGCGGTTTCGCTGCGGAGCACTCGAGGTCCCAAGGTGACGAGATGGGCCCCTGTCTTTTGGATGCTAAGCGCTTCTTTTTGACTGAAACCACCAGGTGGACCGATTAGTGCAGCTATACGATTTGATGATTTTTTGAGAGATTTCAGGCTTTTTCTAAGAGATTTAGACTCTTCGGTAATTTCTTCCCACATGCACAGAACATCTTGCTTTACCAAGGTGTGGTTGACAGCTTCTATTAAAGATCTGGGTTGCTCTATTGTAGGAACGACTGCGCGCCCACTCTGTTCTGCTGATTCGATGGCAATGCGTTGCCAACGCTTGAGTCTTTGCTGAGAAGGAGTTCCTGAATTGCCGCCCTGA
>MDTE01031657.1_pt1 | contig 16560 bp, 13 predicted proteins | sample 811231 | NCBI WGS metagenome assembly MDTE01 (sample SAMN05326651, study PRJNA326480) | marine metagenome | isolation source: seawater | place: Indian Ocean: Red Sea | collected 2010
CCCCAAGAGCACTCTCGCACTCTTCCATTCAGCCCTGCTTCTTGCCTTCGCCCTACACGCCATTCCCGCCTCCGCCAACGAAACGGAGGACGTTGATTTCGATGATGACGAGAGCTTCGACGACGAAGACGAGAGCTTCGACGACGAAGACGAGAGCTACGACGACGAAGACGAGAGCTACGACGGCACCGACTACGAAGACGCCGAAGAGACTCTCTTCAACATCAAGATCTCGGGCGAGTTCAAATTCTCCTGGAACAAGGAGAAGTTCTCCACATTCAGGGACCCAGCCGGGACCCTTCGATCCTGGTACGAGTGGAGAAGGGTGTACGAGGCCGGAACGATTCAGCACGAGCTTGGGCTCGCCTGTGTCGAGGACGAGATCCGCATCGTTTCCCACCCGGACACAAAGAAGATCCACAAAGGGGGTCGGGAAATCGACTTCAAGACATCGGCTCCTATTTCGCGGATCCCAAAGTGGAACAGGACGCGTGAGGACTTCCGGAAGTGGGCACAACGCAAAGAGGAGAAGTACGGAGGGGAACGATATCTCTACTTCTCACCGACAGCCGACTTCCCCCGAGAAGCGGAAGACACCATCCTATGGACTGTGGGTGGAGTGGGTGGAGCTAGCTTGGACCCCTCGACCGTCGTCGAGCTCGAACTGGCCATGAAGGCTGCCTTGAAGTCGATCAAGAAGCTCGGAGTCATTGGGAAGGCGCTCAAGGTAACGCTCAAGGTGCTGGACTGGTTAGAGGTCCGAGTCCCGTCCAAGGTGGTATCCAGCAAGGGAGCGTACACAATCAATGCCGCATTCCGCTGCACCGATGGCGAGGTCAAACTGAAGAGCCTGGACACCTCGTTTCATGACGAGAAGCCAGTCTTCACCGTGAGCATGACTGCGTCCCAAAACCCGCTACCTACTGCCGCGAGTGAAGACGTCCGGTGAACGCTCGACGCCACTCCATAGCCAGGCCCATGTAGGCACCTACGAGCCGAGATGCTGGCCTACGAGGGCAAGCACCCAAGACACATGGGCTGTTAATCAGGGGCCAGTGGGCACGCAGGGCTCAACGGAACTCCAACCTCGTCGGCGAGCTGAAGCTATTTTCTTGCTTCTGCAATTGAGTTGCTATAAAAACAGCCCATCACGAACCATCCAATGGAGGCCATCCCCCAAATGACCCCTCGATTTCTTCTGCTCTCCGTCGCCGCGCTGGCCCTCCTGGCTGGCTGTTCCGACGTCGAAGACCATGACCACGATCACGACCATGACCACGAGGTCATCACCACAGTAACCCTGACGTTCACGGCTCAGGCCTCGGGCGATGAGGTTGTGGCCACCTGGGCCGATCCGGAGGATGACGGCAGCCCGGTCATCGACGACATACAGCTCCTCGACAGCGAGGACTATGACTTGGTCGTGTCCTTCTCCAACGAGCTGGAAGACCCCGAAGAGGACATCACCCCAGAGATCGCTCGTGAGTCCGAGGAGCACCAGCTCTTCTTCATCGGCTCCGCCGTAACCGGCCCCGCGGGAACGGGCTCCTCGGCGGTGGTAACGCACGCCTACGACGATGCTGACTCTGACGGCAACCCCGTCGGCCTCTCCAACACCATCACCACCGACGCTGTGGGCAGTGGCGTGATGACCGTAGTGCTGCGACACCTACCCTTCGAAGACGGCAGCTCGATCAAGACGGGCACCCTGGCTGACGATGTCGCTGAGGGTGGCATCGATGCGCTGCCTGGAGCCTCCGACGTAGAGGTAGACTTCGACCTTGAGGTTCTCTAGCGCCGAGACAAAACGGTTCGGATCCCGTCGTGGAGGGGGGGGCTCCTCGTGCTGCCAACAAGTCCGAAAGGGGCTTGGCTGTGCCTGCCGGACAATCACGCTGTCAGCGCTCGTCGCGCTGCTCCCCCCGGCTGTAGCTGTCGCGGCCAAGCCAACGGCCCCTGTCCCCCTTGGCGAGGTAGTGGCTCCCTACCCAGACCAGGCGCTCCTGCGCGGGGTCCACGGCGACGTCGTCCTCGAGATCGAGGTGGACGCTGAAGGCGCTGTGACCAGCGTCAAGATCATCGAAGGTCACCCGCTACTGGCTGAGGCCGCCACCCAGGCGGCCCGCACGCTGCGCTTCGAGCCAGCACGCAACACCTCGGCTGAAGCAACTCCCGGCCGCACACAAGTCACCTACTCCTTCGCTCCGCACCCACACAGCGTGTCGGAAACGGTAGAGGTCGTCGCGAAACATGAGCAGCCCGAGGACGATCCCAAGGCGATCACCACCCTGAGCGAAGAGACTCTCCGCCGGCATCGTGGACGGGATCTGGCCGAGACCCTCGAGGACGTGCCCGGGGTCGTCATGGCCCGAGGCGTCGCGTCGATCGGAAAGCCGGTCATCCGCGGCCAGCCGGAGCGGCGCTTGCTTCTGGTCGAGGGCGGCGTACGCCACGAGAACCAGAAATGGGGGATCGATCACGCCCCAGAGATCGATCCCTCCGGAGCGGGCACCATACGGGTTGTTCGGGGGCCTGCGGGCGTTCTGCACGGTCCGGACGCCATGGGTGGAGTCATCCTCGTCGAGCCGCCGCTGATGCCCTTCCAGCCAAGCTTCGGCGGCGCCGTAGACTTGGTGTTGCAGACCAACAAGCCCTCTATCTACGGTGGGGGGCGCATCGAAGGAATGCCCGCCGCCACTCCAGGCCTGAGCTTCCGTCTCGAGGGCAACTACACGCGCGGCGGACCCCAGAGCACACCGGACTACGTGCTCGGCAACACCTCCAGTCAGCAATGGAACCTTCGAGGCGCCGTCCAATACAGCACTCCTGGGCTCCGGGTCACCGTTCGCTATCGACACTACGATCTGCGGGCCGGGGTGTTCTATGGCGTCCAAAACGCCACCCCTTCGGCCTTCCAGTCCCAGCTCGAGAGCCAGACACCGCAGGGGGCAGAGCTGTGGAAGAAAGACTGGGCTTGGGAGCGCCCGTTCCAGGCGGTTGCCCACGACCAGGTCACCAGCGAGGTCCGCGCTCGACTCGGCGTCGCGGGATCGATCCAGGCGCGCTACTCCTTCCAAAGGAACCATCGCCGCGAGTTCGAGCAAACTCGCAGGTCAATCGAAGGGCCCCAGTACAACTTCCAACTGCGCACGCACAGCCTCGATCTTGGCTGGGAGCAGCCAATCGCACCCATCGGTCCGGCCACCGGTACGGGTCAAATCGGCCTGACAGGCCTCTTCCAGGAACACGTGTACAACGGCCTCACCCTGCTACCGAATCACCGCTCGCTGAGCGTTGGTGTGTTCGGCCTCGAGCGGCTCACCTTCCCCCGAGGGATTCTCGAGGCTGGGGCCCGTTACGACCACATGAACCGTGCGGCCTTCTTCAGTCGTAACCCCTATGAACGCCATCTGGCGCGTGGCACCCTCGACGCGGAGGAATGCATCGAGAGTGACGGGCGGAGCCAGTGCCCATCGCTATTCCACGGCGGAGCGCTCGCGTTTGGAGGGGTCCTGCACGCCGTCCCGGGAATCCTCGACCTCAAGCTCGACCTCTCGTCGGCCTCCCGGTTTCCCAACACGGACGAGCTATATCTCAACGGCAGTTCTCCGACCTTCCCGGTGTACGCCATCGGCAGCCCAGACCTCGGCGTAGAGACAGCCTGGGGCCTTTCACCAACCCTCGGCTTCTCGCAGCCATGGTTGCACCTCGAGGTGTCCGGGCACCTGACCCGTATCCAGGACTACATCTACTTCGCCCCCGAGCTCAACGAGGACGGCAGACCGCACATCGACGTCACGGTTCGTGGCGCCTTTCCCCGCTACAGCTTCCGCGCCATCGAGTCGATCTTCTACGGCGTAGACGGTCACCTCGAGATCGGGCCCGAAGCGGTCATCGGGCTCGTCGTGTCGGGATCTGTCGTGCGCGGACACAACATGGCCAACGGCAATCACCTGGTGGGAATACCCCCGGACCGCCTACGCCTGGCAGGCCGCTTGCAGCCAAAAAAACTGGGCCCCCTCGAAGACATCCTGGTCGAGGCGAACGTGCTGTTCGTGGGCACCGTGGCGAACCGCCTCGACCCAGCCGAAGATCTCGCCCCCGCTCCGCCTCCCTACGCTCTGATTGGGGGAGCCATCGGCGCCTCTCTGCCGCTCCGAAGTCTGAGACTCTCGGTCCACCTGGAGGCTCACAATCTGCTCGATGCCGCATACCGAGAAACCATGAGCCAGATGCGGTACTACGCCGACGAGCCTGGACGGGACATCCGGATCAAGGTGGGACTGGATTTCTGAGCAGAAGCCCCTGCCACCCATCGCCGCGCAGGCCGGAGCGCTCCAATTCACAACCGCCAGGCGAACTGCCCAATGGGGAGGAGTTCCAGGAAGACCCGGTTAGGAGCAACGACAAATTCTCGCACTTCAAGATTAATAGCGATTTAATTGCTATAGTGCTGAGGATGCCGGAATGGTCCGGCGTAATCATCATGAGAAGCCAGCTATGCGCATACTTAGTGTTCTTGTCCTTACTCTTTCAATTTGCGGATTCGTGACTGCTTGCGGGTCCGGTTCAGAGGGCGCGGCCGGCGACCCCTGCCACGATGACGGCGAGTGCTCCGGCGACCTGCACTGCCACATCGACGATGGCGCGGAAGAAGGAGAGTGTGAGGCCGACGACGATGACGAGGCCGCAGAGTAGGCCTTAACAAAAACGGAACCGTTCGCCCGTGGAAGCCCTGGAGGCAGCCACGGGCGAACGACCACTCAATCCGAGAGGCAGTTGGAGCAGGTCCCCGTAGCTCGTACCTGGAACTGGGCCCCCAGCAGCGCCTTGGGAAGCTCACCGTGGCGAGCTCGGATCTCCAAAGGCGGCAAGCAACTCACCGCACCGCAGTCGACACACAAGAAGTGCGAGTGGTCATCCGTGACCGCCCGACAGGAATCAATCAACTCATAGCGCCAGACTCGGTCGCCCAGATCCATACGACGCAACAGCCCACTGTCGGCGAGGTCCGAGAGAATCCTCCAGACCGAGGCCTTGTCGTGCACGCCCTCAGGAAGATGCTCCATGACCTTCTCATGCGTCATCGGTAAGCGCTCCTCATGGAGCACCTCGAGCACACCGATGCGTGCAGCCGTCGCGCGGAGGCCGCGCTCTCGTAAGAGCGTTTTAACTTCGTCCCTGACCTGCTCGATAGGGGTGCCCACAGCGACCTCCAGGCTTCGTTAAAGCTACCACGGCAGCTTGTGCGGCGGACCACAGGGAGCCCTGAATAACAGCACCAAATCGCCATATGTTCTTCATCGCGACACAGACATCAGAGGCCTCGAACCCAAGCCGCACCCACAGAAGTCCGACGCAAGTCTGCAGGCACTCGCGACGGAGCCGCCTTGGCACGAAACATTTAGCAACAACTGATCTATCGCAACCCAATAGCAAGCAAATGCTGGGGCATCTAAGGCGGCGCACCGGTGCCGACCAAGAACTACCTCAGAGAAGGAGCCAACGATGTATCTAACCTGGATGGACCGCACCGGGAGCGTCGCAAGCGCGACCTGCGCAGCCCACTGCCTCATACTTTCCGCGGCTCCTGCCCTCCTTTCCCTACTAGGACTGGAGTTCCTGAGGCACGAAGCATTTGAGTGGGGCCTCTTTGGGCTTGCCCTGAGCGTGGCAGCGCTCGCCGCGGGGCTCGGCTACCGAGTTCACCGCAGCCCGTGGGTGCTGGGCAGCTTTGGAGCAGGAATGGCGGTGCTGCTGGCAGGCCGACTTGGTGAAGCGCTTGCGCTCTACGAAGGCGCCGGTCTCCTGGCCATCTTGGGAGGGCTACTACTCGTCGTATGCCACCTCAGGAACATCGGCAGCATCCGCGCCTGCAAAGCAAGCTGCTGCAGCCCCTGAAGCTGGGGAGTATGAGCGACGGAGTGTCTCCGCCAGGCGGGGTGGGAGAAGCTGTGTCTGTGCCCATCGCTGGGCTCCGACTGATGCTCGCACGAGCTCACGCCTGGACCGTTAGACTTGTTCGAGCACCATTGGGGACTAGGACGTATGAAACGAAGCCTACTGTTGGCAGCGGTTGCAGTGGGCCTGCTGCTGGGCGCCGGCTGTACTGCCGAGGGCGATGACGACGACACGCCGAGCTACCCAGACATCGAGCTGTACGACTTCGACGCCGCTGCTCCCTGGTTCTCGTGCCCCCAAGGCGACTCACTCCCCGAGGAGGCCACCGTTGTCACCGCCTTCGAGCGAGCCGACCAGAACTTCGGCAGCGAAAACCTCCGGGAGATCGAGACCACCGCCAACTTCCCCGAGGCCGGTGACTGGGCACAGGTCGGTCTGTGGTTCGAGCTCGATTGCCCCGAAGGCGGTGTGTGCGACCACTGGGACCGGGCGGGGAGCGTGCAGCTCGTCCTCAACCCCGAGGCCGCCCCCGAGGAGCAGGAGCAGCTAGAGCTCCTGCGTCACGTCACCCCCTACCGGATGGGGATGTGTCAGTTCGTAGACGTCACACCCCTCGCTTCGCTGCTACAGGGTCCACAGACGCTCCGCTCGTGGATCGACACCTGGGTGGGGCCCGGCCACAGCGACGGCGACGGCTGGCTCACGACGGTCCGTTTCGTGTTCTATCCCGGGCCTCCCGCCGGAGCGGACGAGGTGCAGAACGTCTGGGGCCGACGCAGCATTACCGTCGGGCAGCTCGACGAGGGCCAGACCGTCGACGACCAGATCCAGCCGGTGGTCGTCAGCATCCCCACAGACGCCGAACGCGTGGTCGCCCACATCACCACCACAGGGCACTCCTTTGGCAACAGCGGCAACTGCGCGGAGTTCTGCGAGATGCAACACAACGTCCTGGTCGACGGCCAGCCCAGCTCCTGGTCCGGCTGGCGGGACGACTGCGACGAAAATCCTGTGTCCCCCCAGGCGGGAACCTGGGAGTACGGCCGCAACGGCTGGTGCCCCGGCGCCATCGCTACAGGAGGGCTGCTCGACATCACCGACCACGTGGTTCCAGGCGAAGAGTCTTCACTCGACCTCCAGATCCTTCTGTCCAATGGCTTCGAGTACAACAACATCAGTCCGGCGAGCTTGCTTCCCTACACCTACGTTTCGCTCAAGCTCTACTCCTGGTCCGAAGAGTGAGGCGGCGGACTCGGGGACTACAGGTACCTGGGTCACGACGAGTAAGCGATGACTCAGCAAGCCGCCGACCAACTATCACTCCGCGATGCCTTCAGGCACCTGGGTGACTTGCCTATCTCCAGGCGACGCTTCCAGAACATCGCACTGTTTCGCCTGGCCATCGCGATTCCCTTCGCCGTCCTTCCAACCCAGCTCTACATGCGCCAGATGCTTCAGTTCGGCTGGAACCCACAGTTTGCTACCTGGCCTGTCAACATCCACCTGGTAGCTCTCGTGCTCTACCTGGTCCTTAGCTGCACCCTGGCCTGGGTGGCCCGCGCCGGAGGTGACCTGAGGGCACTCCGCGGACTCAACCGACTGAGCATTGGCGCCGAGTTGATCACCAATCAGGCCTACCTAGTCGCATTCGGCAACCTCGACAACTACTCGGTGAGCTTCCTGATTCTGCTGGTGGTCATGTACCGCTTGCTGTTCGACTACCGCACAGCCCTGCTCACCTTAGTGGTCGGCGTGTGCCTGTATGTACCGTTCGCACTGTGTGAGATCTACGCACTGCTCCCCGCCGCCTCGCTGTTTCCCTTGCAAGCATCTCACCCCATTCGCTCCGATCCCAAGCTGTGGCCACAGGTCATCATCTCGGTGCCACTGGTCGCCAGCCTAGCCTTCACGGTCGCCAACTACGGCATGAACCAGAGCTACAAGCTGCACAACTACGTGACCCGCTCGGTGTTGCAACGCTACCTGCCCACCGCCCTCGTGGATCGGGCGGCCCGTGGGGAGCTACAGCTCGACGCGGCTCCCAGACGACGAACCGTGACCATCATGTTCACCGACATCGTCGGCTTTACCGGACTCAGCGAGCGGCTGGGCCCCGAAGCCATAGGGGATCTGCTCAACCGTCTGCTCGGTGAGATCGCAACCCTGGCCTTGGAACACGGCGCCACGGTCGACAAGTTCATCGGTGACTGCGTCATGGTGGTCTTCGGTGCGCCCGAGGACTGTCCGCCAGAGCAACAGGTTGAGCGCTGCGTAGCCCTGGCTCTGGAAGTCCACAGCAAAGTGATGGAGATCGGCGCTGAACAGCAACTGACAGCACGGACCGGGATCAATACCGGCGAAGTGGTGGTTGGCAACTTCGGTTCGGCAGCCAGGTCCGACTACACCGTCCTGGGGCCAGCAGTAAACATCGCCGCGCGTCTCGAGGCCAACAGCAAGCCGGGCCGGATCCTTATCGGTCCAGAATCAGCTCGCCTGCTGGGCGACAAGACAGCCCTGGAGTCCGCCGGCCAGCTCGAGCTCAAGGGGGTCTCTGAGCCAATCCATGGTTGGTTTGTGAACACTTAGACAGCACTGCCTGTCCGGCCGACAACGGGCTCGGATGGCAGGTAGGCTGTCCGTTCCATGGAGCAACCCGACAGTCCCTCCGCTGCCAGTAGACTCACGGTTCGCCAGAGACTGGCTCAGTCTCTCGACGACGGGCCCCTGGCCTACCTCATCCAGGCCTTGATCCTGCTCTACATGGTGTCTCTGACCCTGGAGACCGTCCCGAGTCTGGCGGCCTACGCCGATCTGTTCGAGGCGATCGATATCACGGTGACAGCGATCTTCATCACGGAGTTGGTGGTGCGCTGCGTCGTCGTGGAGCGACCGCTGAGGTACCTGTTGAGTTTCTACGGGTTGGTAGACGTCCTCTCCATCCTGCCGCCGCTGATTGGCATCAACTCCAAGGGCTTGCGGCTCCTGCGACTGCTGCGAGTCGCCAAGCTGATGAAGAACAAGAAGCTCAGTGGTGCTGTCCGGCGACTGAAGCTGGCAGTCATCGAGATCGCAGACGACCTCCTGGTCTTCACATTCATTTCCTGCCTCTTCACCTACTTCTCGGCCTACCTGCTCTACACCTTCGAACAAGAAGCTCAGCCTGAAGTGTTCGGCTCCATTCCCGACGCCCTGTGGTGGTCGGTCGTGACGCTGACCACCGTGGGCTACGGGGACGGGTATCCCATCACCGGGGGGGGCAAGTTCTGCGCCGCCCTGCTCATGTTGATTGGCATCGGCATCATCGCGATCCCCACTGGACTGATCACCACGGCCTTGGCCTCCATCGAGGAGCAGCAGAGGCAAGAGCGGAAGGGGTGAGGGGAGAGGAGGGCTGCGGCTCTTCTACGTCAACTTGCTCAGCAGTGCAGCCATATCAGACAGGCTGCTCCGGTCGATCAATAGGACGGGCATGTAGGCGCTACCGGCCTGCTCAACAGCGGCTTTGGTGAAGCTGGACTGGGTGACCACAGCTGCCGCGCTACAGCGGTAGTACTGCGCCCCGGCGAGGGCCTCCTGAACCGCCCGATTCCCCACCTTCTTCTTCCAGCGCTTGGCCTGAATAGCGACTCGAACCCCCTCCTTCTCGGCGAGCACATCCGCACCGAAGTCGCCCCCACCCTGTCCGGGAAAGCTGCACGACCAACCGGCCGCTTCCAGGACCGAGCCCACCCAGACCTCGAAGTCCTTCCCGTTCAGGAGGTCCAAGTCTTCCGGTGTGAGACCCAGGAGTCTCTCCTGGACCTGCTTGCTCCGAGCGCGGGCAAAGGCGATCCAGAGGCCGAGCCCCAGCACGGCCAGCACCAGCAGGACCTGCCAGTTCTCGTAGACGAACTCCCCCACCTTGATGAGGACGACGAGGGCCACAATGGCCATGATCTGGCTGAACTGGAGCCCTGATTTCTCTCTGCGGGCCATGGGAAGAGGCTAACAGGAGCAGTGCACTGAGTGCGGCAGCCGGCTGGGGGGGAGCGACGGACACCGGACAACAACCTTCTGCGCGAAAAGCATCGTTTTGTCATCGCAGCACACGATGTCCTCCACATTCCATGACGAAGCTGGACGTCGTGCCCATCGACCCCTGCTGGAGGACCTGATGAAGTCCAGACACCCCTCGGCCTTGAGAAACTCTGTAGGCCCAACATTCGCGTGGGTGCTCCTGTTTCTCGGGAACACCGGCTGTGTGTTCCAGGCGAGCCCGGCAATCTCGGACTTCGACGACTGGGATGGGACCTCTGAGGACAGCCTGGACACCGACGACAACCTGGACGACGAAGGCAGTCCTGAAGACGAGGGGGACTCCGGCGGCGAAGGGCACTCTGGCGACGAGGGCGATCCTGGCGACGAGGGAGACTCCGGCGACGAGGGCGATCCTGGCGACGAGGGAGACTCCGGCGACGAAGGCGATCCTGGCGACGAGGGAGACTCCGGCGACGAAGGCGATTCTGGCGACGAGGGAGACTCCGGCGACGAAGGCGACCCTGGCGACGAAGGCGATCCTGGCGACGAAGGCGATCCTGGCGACGAGGGAGACTCCGGTGACGAAGGCGATCCTGGCGACGAAGGCGATCCCAACAACGACGACAGCCAGGACGATGGTGGCAGTCCAAGCGATGACGACAGCCAAGACGATGGTGGCAGCCCAAGCGATGACGACAGCCAGGACGATGACGACAGCACGGCAGCCGGCGGTGGCCCAAGCGTGAACTGCGACTCCATATGGCAGGCAAATGCCGCCTGGGAGGTCTGTTCGACAGGCCCCGAGACCTGCGCTGGCGTTTTCACCGACGGCGCAGGCTGCCAAGCCTATTGTGCGGCGGCTGGACTGGTCTGTACCGCCCGCTACGGTGGCGAGCCGGGCTGTCAGCTCGAGCCCAGCAACGTCCATGATTGCAACGCCAACAACGGACACCAATCGGACTGGTGTGAGTGCGGACCAGGCACCGGCAGCAGTAGTCCCCCGCCTGCTGGCGGCAGCGATTGCGAGAGCGACCCGGCCAACCCGCCTCAACTCCTCGAGCAGAGTTTCTCGGTCGCAACCTTCAGCCCCCGCAGCAATTGGGTGCTGGGTTGTTACCCCTATGCATACACAGCAGCTGGAACGGAGCATGAGGCCTGCGACCCCGGCTACATCGCCGGCGGCAGTCGACAGGGAACCGCCACGTTCACGTTCCACAACGTCCCTCGCGGGCGCTACGACGCCTACATGGGGGGGCGCCACACGCTCAATCGCAACGCGGCAGGCGCCCTATTCATCGTCGACGGACATCCTGTGACGATTGATCAGAGAGTCCATGCCCCCGACATGCGGTGGGACTTTCACGGCAACTGGTGCCTGGAAGGGAGCGTCACCGTGGTGCTGGATTCCACCGTCAATAGTGGCTCTGACTCAGTTTCCGGTGTGCGCCTAGAACCCGCCCCTTGAGCGCCCAGGACCACCGACACTTCGTGGGACATCACCGTGACCTCGCACACAAGTTGTTCACAACTCACACACAGAACGGCAAGGACTCGGCGAGATGATCCTAGATGGACACTCACGAAGGAGCCTTCGCAATGCCCGATCTGCTCACCTCCTCGTCCCGCCTCTATGTGCTCTTCACGCTGCTCTCTGCCGGTCTTGTCATGGGCGGCTGTGGATTCCCGACCCACCTGAGCGAAGAACTCATCGATGAGTGGGAGGGACTGGAGGACGACTGGGACGGCCTAAGCGATTCGTTGGATGACCTAGCCGATGACCTGACGGGCGACGACGGAGGCTGCGAGACCCTCTTTGACTTCAACCTGATCATGGAACAGACCAGCCAGGCCTGTGCCGACTGTCAGATCTGGTTCTGGGGTATGGGGGTGCCCGAGCAGCGCCCCCGCCTGGTCATCAGCTACACGGACTCCAGCGGCGCTCACACAGCAAGCTTTCAGGACGGGCCCCTCGGCACCGAGGGCCCTCTCTGGTCGACTCGGATTCTGGCTGAAGCTCCCTGGTGGGGCCCAGGGTCTTGCGCAGAAGGCGACGTGAGCTGCGCTTCGGACTACCGCCATCACTTCGAGGCTCGCGGCGATCTCGACGGGGCGCCCTTGTGGCACGGGCTGCTCTTTGCCGATCTCGCTTCCATCCCCTGCGGTGCATCCATAACCGACGCCCGCCTGCACCTACACATCAACGAAGACGAGGGGCTGGCTAACGCCGACCACAGCAGCGTCGTCTCCATCTACCGTGGCACCAAGGTGTGGTCGCCCGGCCTGGTCAATGGCCAGCGCTATGGCAGCTCCACCGAGAGCGGCGATCAACTCTGGGACACGCCCGGTGGGGACTTCGGGGAATTCGTGCTCGACCTCGAAGCAGAACGGGACTTCTGGGCTCGAGGCTTCAACAAGGCCAACCCAGAAGCTTGGTTTGACTTCACCGACCACGTCGCCCAGCTGCAGCATGAACGGAATGGGGGCGAGGGCTGGCACCCCGACGGGGCTGAAGATGAGAGCAGCCCGGGCGACGGCACCGACAGCAGTTCCTCCGGCGGCAGTGACAGCACCTCATCCGGCGGCAGTGACAGCAGTTCCTCCGGCAGCGATGACGATAGTTCGTTCGGCGGTACACCGTCCGGCCCTCCTCCTGGTGAGCTCACCGGCGCAGATGTCATCTGGCTTGAGAACATGGACGTCACTGATTGGCCGGTGACCTCGGTCCTGAACTCCGTGACCTTCGCCGGCAGCCAAATCAACCTGGACTACGACAAGCGCGACGTGTGGCCCAGCACCTACGTCAGCGGGGTCGAGGTGGTCGCCAATGCCTGGGTCATCGCCGAGCATGAAGGCCAGTGGTACGGCAAGACCTGGGAGTGGATGCGCCCTGGGCAGCATTCCAAGAGCCGCTCTTCAGTCAACGGCGCCCACACCGGAGCCTGGCCCTTCGCCCCCGGCGAGAGCTTCCTTCCGACGCCCGGGGTGACCTACTACTTCATGGTCTCTACGCCGGCCCGGTTCGGCTCAATCATGACGATTGCCGAGCGCACCAACCTGGTGCCGATCGTCTGGAACTGAACTCCATGGACGCCGTGCCGAGCCAGTAGGGTTGGCCTGGCACATACGCACAGAGTCGAGCAACGACGGTAGTGGAGGCCTATCCACACGTCGGTCTCGATCTGGGTAAGGACGCGCAGCGCGCTCCACCGGAGCATCTACCCACGGGGGTGCGGCAGGACGAGTCTGCGAGGCGTCACCGAGCTCAATGGGGAGAGACAGCTCGGTCGAGGCTCACGGTTCCTCATCGGTCACCACGACCCCTCTTGAGTCACTAAACGAGCCAGCGTCCGTGTTGACCGTCACCTCGATGAGCACCTCGGCGTCGAGCACCTCATCGGCCGCAGCGATGTCAAAGACGACCCGGTCGCCGAGGCGCTCCCAGCCCCCGTCGATGGGACGCACAAAGCGCTCCTGGAGGACAGCTTCGGTGGCAAAGCTGAGCTCCGACTCGCTCTCCGGGTCGAGCGCGCGATAGAGCAACTGCACGCCATCAGGGCCAAGACCGCCGAACCGAAGTGCAAGATCCACATGCCAGCCCCCCTGTGCTCCGTGCACCAACTCGATAGCGTCTCCCTGCTCGAGGCTCTCGAAGGCATCGAGCCCGGCGCCCAGCTCCAGCCAGACTGGTTGCGGGTCCTCTGCATCGCACGCAGCCAGGCAGTGCAGTGCGATGACACAGAGCCCAACGGGTATGCTTCTCTTCATGCGATGGACGCTCCTACTGCCTCTGATCGTACTCCAGTCTGGATGCACTGCCGCAGACGAGGCCGCAGACCCCCAGTACGGAGAGCCACTGCCGCCGATGGGAAATGTCCTCATCGAGGAACTGTTCTACGCCGGCTCACCACCCGCTGCGGGATCAGACCATTACAACGCCGATCAGTTCATCGAGCTGTACAACATCGCTGCGGAGCCCGTTGCGCTGGGCGGCCTGCTGATCGGTGACGTGTATGGCCTGGCAGGAGAGATCAATCCCGGGAGCGATCCCGACAGCTTCGCCGCCAGCGATCCCGAGCGGGTCTACTTCGAGAACCTCTGGCGCATTCCCGGAGACCCCGAAGACGTAGTTCTGTATCCCGGGGAGACGCTTGTCATCGCCCAGGATGGAACCAATCACCAGCCTTTTTCCGGCATCGACAGCACGGGCGCGGACTTCGAGGCCTACGTTGAATCCAGCGGCAACGACGAGGACTACCCGCTCGTGGCAAACCTCGAGTCCGTGCACTACACAGCAGGCTATGACTGGCTGATGACGGTGTTCGGACCAAGCGTGGCGCTGCTCGAGCCCGGCAGTGAGGCCGAGCTGGAAGACAGCAGTGTCGGTTCCTGGTGGGAATTGAAATCTGCCCCGGTGGCGAGGGTGATCGATGCTCTCGACAGTCTCATGGATGCCGACAGCGGCGCATACAAGCGGCTGCCTGAGAGTGTTGATGCCGGCTTTGTCTACGTCTCTGACACCTACAGTGGAGAGTCGGTGCGTCGTCGTCTAGTCGACGACGTTCCCACCGATACGAACAACTCCAGTGAGGACTTCGAGGTGGGTTCGCCGAAACCCTATGGGCTCTGAATCAGAAGACTGAGCGACAACAACAACGACGCCATCGCCGGACTCGGCCGGGCGACCACTCCCCCACCCCTCAGTGACCGTTGAGCCGATTCCCGTTGTCGTCGAGCGTGTTCTCCGAGGTCTCGTCATGCCACCTCAAGGTGGGACCTTGCCGAAAGACGGCTCGTGCACGCCGAAAGTACAGATGGGGCCGAAGGGGTAGGTGTCGGTAACGTAGTAGTCGTAGACGCCATGAACATCCGTGGCGCCGTTGCACTCGTCCAGGTTGCTCGTGTAGGTCGGCCTCTCGCACCAGTCGAGCAGGGCCCCCTGCTTGCGGCGGAGGCCAGTGCGCCATCAGCCCATAGAGCGGAGATTCCAGCTCATCCAGTCAGCTCAAGGCCCTGTCAGCGCGACCCGAGCAGACAGTGGGAGGCTGTCCCAAGAAGTCCCCTACTGGAGCCCTGCGCCGGCGGGATAAGAGTAGGAGCCCGCTGCGTAGTAGCCATAGACCAGGACTCCGATGTTCTCGGCTCCGGGATCGGCGCCGGCACCAGACCAGATTCGATGCACACCGTCGGTGATCGAGCAAGTCCACGCCTCATAGCCTGTGGTGCCCAGACTCCCCTCCGGTTCGGGACCAGAGCAGCCACTCAGGGTGCTCAGCTCCGCACCGTCGAGACTCGCTGTGATTCCTTCAGGCATCGAGATCACCGCCCAGTTCGACTGAAAGCCCTCGCCGGTCGTAAAGACATAGTCATTCTTCCGCTGGAGCACAGGCGGTACGTACAGCAGTGACGAATCACCGGCCCCTGCGATCGGAGACGGAACATCTCCTCCGACAATCAGGAACTGGGCAACATGCAGCGGCCCCGTGGCATCCACGGTAAAGCCACTTGTGGGCCAAAGCTCTCTGTACTCTCCCGCACCGAGCGTAAACGAATTGTCGGGCGCATCGAGGCTGGTTGTCACCGATGTGCCTGCCTCAAGAGCCATGATTCGCACGAGGTCAGGCTCAGTATCTCCGCTGTTTCTCTGGGCGGAGTGACTCACCACGAACTGGTTCCGCATCACTCGGGTGGGCAGGACCTGCTGCTCCAGGTGCTCGGCGCAGCAGGGGCTATCACTGAAACCACTGGTGATCATCGCCAGATCAGCACCGGTGAACACCGCGACGGGCGCCGTGGAGTTGACAATAGATCCGGTGAGGTCCGCAAAGTTCTCTGGAGTCGAGAAGAGGTCAGTCACCAAGGTGGTCTCGAGGTTGAGGACATCGTAAGGCCCCAGCGTGAAGCTGCGGCTGGTGCCCGCTGTAATGCCAACGCCACCTCCAAGGTCACTGACCCCAGTTCCCGCAACGATGTCCTGAGTGGGGATGATCTCCACCTCCGTATCTTCCTCGGTGCCGACGACTGTTATGTAACCGCGGTTCGCCGGGCCGGGCAGGCCGAGGACCTCCCCAACCGGCCCCGAAGGCGGGTAGGTCACGACCAGGTGTTCCATGCCCAGACCATTGGTGGGGAGCAGCAGGGACGCGTCGTTGGAATATTGCTGGTCTAGCGTGTTGAACTGGTAGGCAACCACCGGCGCATCGGCGTGGATGCGAAAGGCCCGGGATGACAACCAAGTCTGGGGACCATCATCGACACCATTGGTCACGTTCTCCCCATCAACATCCCTTCTGGGGAGACGAAAGATGTGGAGGTCACCGGGCGCAATATCGACCTCCTCGACCAGGAGTACCGAGATGGGGCTTCCCGGATCAGCCTGGTTCAGCTCCGCCTCGACGTGGGCGGTCTTGTCTTCGCTGACATTGGCCACTGCAACGGCGAACTGCGAGGCAGCGGCGTCATCGAAGCTGTTCTCGGCATTGTCGAGGTCGACCGCCCAAAACTCACAGCCCACATTGCTCAAGCGACCCCCGAGAGCGCTCTCGCACGGGTCCACGTCCTGGGTGTCATCATCACCGGAGTCCGTAGCATCGTCGTCATCGTCGTCATCGTCGTCATCGTCGTCATCGACGACGTCATCGGCCG
>MDTE01133753.1_pt1 | contig 16560 bp, 15 predicted proteins | sample 811231 | NCBI WGS metagenome assembly MDTE01 (sample SAMN05326651, study PRJNA326480) | marine metagenome | isolation source: seawater | place: Indian Ocean: Red Sea | collected 2010
TGGTTTATCGATCACTCTTCTTCGAATTCACTGGAAAGATTTAAATCCAAGAAAATTAAAGTTTTTCAGTATTCTTATAAAGCCCAGTTTCAAGGAGAAGTTGTTACTCTAATTGCAAGACACATAAAAATTAAATATAAAAAGGGATGGCTTTTTATTCTTGATATTGACGAATTCTTACCTTTCTTTTCAAAAGTGATATTTAAAAAATTTTTAAAAAGTAAAAGTAAAAAAAGAGTAATTGGTTTTAATTGGGTAAATGCTTTTTGTCTAAAAAAGAATAATAATAAAGATTGCAAATATATATCGGATAATTCAAATTTGATTTTTACTTCTAATTTGAATGATAATCAAAAGGTTGCTTGTAATTTGAATAGGCTTACTAACAGATTTGCAGTCATGACAGGTGGACATGGAATTTCAGATTACTTGTTTTTCTTTAGAAAGAGAATATCTCCTTATTATTCAGGAAGACATCTTTTTCATATAATTGCCACTTCGGAAGATGATTTTTATAAGAAAATAAATAGATACGTTGATCAAATGAAATATAGAAAAAATGTAGTTGGTATTGGAGGTTGGTCAGTAAAAGATTACCTTAATAAGGATAATTTCCTTTATACAGATATTATTGCTTTTTTTAGATCTAAATTTCTAATAAAACATTCAGAATTTAATTATAAATATAAACTTATATCTTTAAATATTTTTAAACCAATTATAGGAACAAAGTTGTTGGATAATTTTAAAAAAATTGGCGATAAAAAAATTCCAAGAAATAATCTCTTCGACAGAACTAAAAATAACTTAGAAAATAAATATATTAAATTTAAAAGGAATGATAACGCAATAGATGAAAATATTAAATGGTTTTATATTAAAAAGAACGAAATATTAATTAGAGAACCAAATGTTTGATAGAAATAAAATTAAATATTTAAAACCCAATAGTTTTGAGATTTATGTGAAAATTTTTAAATCAATAGAAAGAAAGTCATTGTTGCAATTGATCGCATATTTATTCGATAAAGAATTTTTATTTAGTAAAGATTTTACTCTTGAGAGGATAGCAGATAGAGCTGGTTTTTTATCTCTTTGTCTATCAAATAATATGTTAAATAAAATTATTATTGAAAAAGGACTAATTATAGAATCTAGTGAAATTAAAATATTTAATTTTATTTTTGGAGCAAACTTTTCCGATAGGTTACTTATATCCTTTATATATTTAATTTATCCTAATTTAATTAAATTAAAAATACAATTTTTTAATTTTGAAGAATCTTCCTAAACCAAATATCAGCAACTATTAATCTATATTTTAAAGTCCCACTGAATTTATTATTTTTCAATTTATTTCTATTTAATAGATTTAAAGATTTTAAAGTTTCAAAAGAATTAATACTTTTTATTTTATGATCCCATAGTTTGTTAATCCATGAGTTTACTGGTGGTACAAATCCTGTTTTAGGCCTCTCTATTATTGAGCTTGGTAAAATATTTTTAGAAATTTTTCTTAATAGATTTTTATTATCTAATTCAAAACTACTTTTTTTTAAATAGTAATTATTAACTAAATTGTTAATATTCTTTGAAAGGAATGGGGCTCTAATTTCGACAGAATTTCCCATCCCTACAGAATCCGACATGCTTAATAAATTTCCTTCTAACCATGTTTCGATAACAGACTCAGTTGTCCAAAATAATAAGTTTTTTTTATCATATTTGAATAGTTTTTTATAAAATTTATAAAAATCTAAATTTTCTTTGAAATTTATCAACTCCCTTATTTCAGATATATTTTTTTGTGGATTGAAGAAAATTGGAGCTCCGCTTAGAGCTATTGATATTGGGTATTTAGCTGGTGTCTTATCACTTAAAAAAAATAAAATAAAATATAAATAGCTTATAGTCTTTTTTAAAAAATATATCTTATTTGACTTTCTTCTTAGATTTCGTAAAAAATTAATAGCTTTGAATATAAGAAAATTTTTATTTAATATTCCTCTTAATTTCTTAGCAAAAGAAAGTTTACTATTTAATATTACTGTATCGTAGAGGTAAGGGTATCCAAAAAATATTTCATCACCCCCAACTCCTGAAATTAAGACTTTTAAATTATTTTTCGAGACTTCTTTAGATATTTTATATTGTGCATATCCTGAAATATCTGCAATAGGTGTTACTTGACATTCTACAAATTCTAGAAATGAATCAAAATCTAAGTTTTCTTCAATTTCAATTGATTTAAATTTTAAATTTTTGTCTTTTGCGAATTTTTCTGCCTCTTGCCTTTCATCTAATCCTTTTTTATCTTCATATCCTATACAAAAACAATTTATGTCAATTTTATTTTCTTGTGCAATACTTGCTAATAAAGTAGAGTCTAGTCCTGCGCTTAATGATAATGATATAGGAACATCGCTATTAAATGATTTTGTGACATAATCTTTCAATTCCTCTGTTATTTTTTTTGTTGTATATTCAATATCTAAATTGTTTTTAAAGTTATTAATAGACCAATATTTTTTTTTGGAAACTTTATTATTACTGATTTCTAAATATGTACCTGATTTCACTTTTTTAATATTTTTAAAAGGGGTGATTTTTTGTGGATAATAACCATGTGCTAAATAATGAATAAAATTTTCTTTATCTACCTCTGGTTTTATTTTTGAATAAAGTAATAATGACTTAATATCTGAAGAGAAAAAAATACCTTTTTGGGTATTTACAAAATAAAGTGGTTTTTCGCCAAATCTATCTCTACATAATATGAGATTATTTTTTGATGAATCATAATAAGCAAAAGAAAACATACCTTCTAGATTATTTATAAATTTTTTACCAAAAATTTTTAAACCCCAATAAAGAACCTCAGTATCAGAATTACTCTTAAAATCAACTTTATTTTCTAATGATTTTTTTAGTAATTTATAATTATAAATTTCACCATTAAATGCTAATAACGAATCATTATTACCAAAAGGTTGATTCGAAAATTCATTGAGACCAATGATACTTAACCTCTTATGATGAATAATTATATTATTTAAAACAGCTGTGCCTGAAGCATCAGGTCCCCTTTTCTCAAGACTTTTTGAGCATGAATTTATTTCAGTAAGATTCTCTAATATATTTTTATCATTACCAAAATAACCTAAAAAACCGCACATATACAAATCATAAACATACCTTTACTATATACTTTAACTTCTATAATTTGTCTATAAATATTTATCAATTATTTTCTCAACATACATTACACTCAGTTAAAATATTAATATAAATTTTTGACAGATACAGATGCTTAGTTTTTATTTATTAGCTTTGCGTTTATTTGCAAGAATTACCTATAAATTAAAAATCTATTTCAATTATCCATTTAATAAATTATGGAAATTAATTTATATTTTGTTGCCTAAGAATAAACTTTATTTAACTACTATTAGTAAACATAGAATAAAAATATTACCTAAAGATCATCAACAAACTTTATACGCTACAGGAAAATCTGGATTTCAAATTTCGGACTGTATAAATAAGATTAATTATCCTTTTGTGTTTATTGATATTGGAGCTAATCATGGAATTTATACTTTAGATGCTCATAAAAATCCTTTTCTAATCTCTTCTCATTCAATAGAACCTAATCCAGAAAGTTTTAAATATTTATTGGATAACATAAAGTTTAATTCTAAAAAGTCATCACACTTTTATAATTACGCTTTAGGCAAAAAAAACGAAAAAATGCCCTTAACTGTTCATCCATGGCATTCTGGAATTTCAAACCTTTCAAAAAGAGGAGGTGAAAGAAAAATTATTGTGGAATGCAGAGATCATTCTTTGCTGGATGAAATTTATTATAAAAATCTTGATTGTTTTTATGTAATTAAATGTGATACAGAAGGATCAGAGCCTATAGTAATTAGGAATTTACTTAATTCAAAGATTTCGAAATTTATTTCTTGTTTAATTATTGAGATAACTCCGGAATGGATGAATTTAGAAGAAGAGAAGATGATTATTAATGATCTTGGATCTTTGGGTTTTAAAAATATGCAGATACAAGAAATAATTAAAAATAAAATTCAAAAAGATATGATTCTAAAAAAGGAAATATTTCTAAATCAATTTATAAATAATTAAAAAAATGAGAGTAGCATTTTATTGTGCAAATAAACATTTACCTAAAGTAGATTTCTCGCAACCCATAAAAGGTAATCCTGGTTGTGGTGCGGCAGAATATTTACATGTTTGTATTCCATTTATGCTTAGTAGAAGCATGGGTGATCTAATAGAGCCTATAATATTAGCTGATAATATATCAAAGCTTCCTCAAGGGATAAGAAATCATAAGGTAAATAAAGGTGTTAAAGAAGCTGCATTAATAGCAAAAAAATTAAATTCTGATATTTTTGTTTTCCGATCGAGAATAAATGAAGAGGATTCAATTTTAAGAATTATAGATGAATTAGAGTTAAATTCTATTGGTAGAGCTGCATTGAGCCCTTCTTATGAACATCAATTAAAAATGTCAAGTTCAAAATACTTTAAAGCTTTAATTTGCGTAGGTGAAAATCAATATTTACAGTTAATCGATTCACCAATCAAGAAAAAAATTAGTCATATTAATAATGGTATTTCAGATTTTTTAATAGATCAAGCAAGCCTATTAAATAATTTTGAATATAGAAAAGATATTGTATTTATGGGTTCTTTGGTGCCACAAAAGAATTTTCATTATCTTGCCAAAGTTTGGAAATTAATTTCATATGAAATTCCTGAAGCAAAATTACATGTAATTGGCAGTTCAAATACATATGGAATTAATTCAAATTTAGGGAAAAAAGGTTTAGCTGAAAAAAATTATGAAGACAAATTTATTAGTCTTTTAAATAGTGATCCAATATCAGCAAAAAAAGTTTTATTTCATGGAAATCTTGGACTTAGTAAATATGATATTCTAGCTAGATCAAGAGTTGGTATTGTAAATCCTCTAGGAACAACAGAAACTTGTTGTGTAAGTGCAGTTGAAATGCAAGCTTTGGGATTGCCTGTATGTACAGGTAATTATGAAAGTTTGAAAACTTCTATTTTAGATAAAACTTCAGGCTTATTAAGTAATAATGAAAAAGAGTTTGTGCAAAATATTATTAAAGTTTATAAAAATAAAATTCTTTTTAATGATCTTTCAATTGGTGCAAGAACAAATGCAAAATTTAATTTTTCTTTTGATAAAGTGGTTTTTGAGTGGTATGAAATTTTTTATAAAATTAATATGAATATTGAAATAAGAAAAAGTTATAGTGTCCAAAGAAAATATACTACCTTTAATTTACTATATTTCTTAAGAAAGATTAATTCATCTATTTTTCAGGATTATTTTAGAATAAAAAGTCCTTCTGTAAATTATTTATTGTTTAAATTTAAAAATTTTTTTAGACCAATTTACAAAAAACTTAAAATATTTAAATCTTAGTAGATTTAATTCTAAAACAAATCTTTTAGAACCTGTTTGTAAAAAGTGATCTAATGTTCTGAATGGATTTTTTATTATCATTAATAAAAGGGTTATACAAAAAAGATGATATTTTTTTTTAAAATAAAACAAGCGTAATTTAGGCCACTGTTTGGAATGCCAGTAAAGCTTTTTCTTTTTTAGGTAATTTTTATACTTTTCAATAAGAATACTCTCGGAATTGAAATTCAATTCTGCTTTTTCGTTATTTAGAAATGATTTTTGTAATACAAGCTTTTCTTTTGCTGAAACAAATGAGACATTTGCTAAAGATAATCTTATTGATAAATCCATATCTTCTTCCCTTCTTAATTTCTCATCAAATAGGCCAACTTTTTTAAAACATTCTTTAGTAATTAACATTGATGCAGTTGGCATTCCAAAACCATAATCAACTTTCTTCTTCTTTTCATAAAATAATAAATAGTGAGCTAATTCTTCACCTCTTGGTAATAACCCCTTAGATCCCATGGTGAGTAATTCTCTCGTAAAACCTGAATCATATTCTCTTACCATAGATACCGTACATGCGATAAGTTTATTATCTGGGTAACCCGCTTTTTCTAATTCTCTTAATTGAGAGGATATTCTTTTAGAAAGTGAATAGTCGTCATCATCCATAAAACATATTATGTCTCCATTAGAATTATTTATTATTAAATTTCTTGAAAATGAAGTGCCTTTATTCTTAGAGTTCTTTATAAATTTTACTTGCTTTAAATCCTGAAAATCTTCTATTATTTTTGCACTAGAATCTGTGGAACAATCATCTACGATAATTATTTCCTTGTTAAACCATTCTTGCTTTAAAGCGCCATCGATAGCTTTTGCAATAGTTTTTTCTGCGTTAAAACAGGTAATTCCAATAGTTACTTTAATATTTTTTAAATATTCATTCATATTAAACTTAGGTAAATATAAATTTTATTTACTTTGTGATAACTATTTGAAAACATTTTAATCATATTTTCGAAAAAAGATATAATAATTGAAGTTTGAATTAAGATCCTGCAAAAATCTAGATCTAAAAATCATGTTGTAGCGTTCATTTGTACAAGTCTTGATCAAGTTGCTGGTGGCTTAGAAAGGCAGTTGATTAGAGTTGCTAAACAACTAAGCCATTGTGAATTCAAAGTTTTGATTATAAGTTATGATAATAAACCTGCTAATTCTTTTTACAAAATTCCTAATAATATACAATGGATTAAATGTGGCAATGGTCTAATTCCTCATCGTAAAGCAAATTTTTTTAGAAGAATTAAACAAATATATAAATTAAGAAAAGTATTGCTAAATTATGGAGTTACTGAGTTAATTACTTTTCATCATGGACTATATCCAAGATCTTTTTTGGCTACATTATTCTTGGATATCAAAAATATTGTTTCTGAAAGAAATTCTTTATCAAATTATAAATACATCAAGCTAAAAAAATTTAATGTTGGATTTTTATCTTTATTTCTTGCAGATATTATAACTGTACAGATTAAATCATATATCAATGATTACCCTAAATTATTAAGGCGAAAAATAAAGGTTGTACCAAATCTTTTATATACAAATTTAAATTACCAAGAACCATTGCTTGAAAAAAAAATTGTCACAATGATGGGGAGGTTATGCCCTCAGAAAAATTTCACTCCTTTATTGAATCAATATCTTGCAAGGCCTGATATTTATGGGAAATTCAAAATTAGAATTGCAGGTGAGGGGCATCTAAGAAATTTTATTGAGACAAAATATAAAAAATTAATAGATTGTGGTTCATTAGAAATTTTGGGAAATATTAATAATACCCAGGAATTTCTAAAAAATTCCTCAATATTTTGCTTCCCCTCATTGTGGGAGGGTTATCCTAATTCGTTGGTTGAGGCATTAAGTAATGGATTGCCAGTTGTTTTATCATTTAGATTGAAAAATCTAGTAGATTTTGTGGAGCATGATTCAAACGGAAAAATAGTTAAGGACAGTAATTATTTGGATACAATATTAGAAATGATAGATAATATAGATAGACTAAAGTCAATGAGTAAAAATAGCTTTGAAAAATATAAGAAATTAAGAGAAAATTCTTCTATCACAAATTGGATTGATTTAATAAACTAATTTTTAAAAGATGGAAATGCCACTCGTAACATGCGGTTTTACAACGTTTAACTCTGAGAATACAATTGAAAAGGCTTTAAATTCAGCTCTTAAACAAGATTACAAAAACATTGACATACTAATAGTCGATGATAATTCAGTTGATTTAACTGTTGAAAAAATTTATTCATTTCTTTCAGCAAAAAAAATTAATTTTAAAGTTTTAAAACATAATTCTAATTTAGGAGTAGCTCAAGCTAGAAATACTATTTTAAAAAATGCCAAGGGAGAATTCTTGGCTTTTTTTGATAGTGATGATTATAGTCTTGAAAATAGAATAAGTGAGCAGTTAAATCATGTTCTTAAATATGAGAAAAATAAATTTAATAAAAGTGAGAAATATATATTTTCACCATTATGCTATTCCGATAGAGAAATAATTTTTAAAAGGAATAAAAAAATTTATTGCAAGGCAATGAGTATTAGTAAACATGATTATAAATTTAAAGAACAAATAATTGGATCTTTGCTTTTTTGCTACCCATTTCCTAATTCCTCACAAACTGGAAGTACTGCAACTTGTATGTTGTTTGCAAGAACTGAAGTCTTAAAGATATTAAAAGGTTTTAACCCGATTTTGAGAAGATATGAGGATTTAGACCTAGCTATTAAGGCAGTTTTAAATAATATTCCAATAAGTAAAATAAATAAATCTTTAGTTAAACAGTACTATAAAGATGCAAATTATAAGAAAAATGAACATAGATATGAAATTAGATTAATTTATAAATATAAAAATTGGTTAGAAAAAAGATCCCTATATAAGTTCGCATTTTATTTCGTTAACCTTAAAAATAATCTAATTAATTTGAATTTTAAAAAATTTATATATTATTTATTTTTGATAATAATAGAAAATCCCGTTCTTTTTTTTAAAAGAATAAAATCAGCTTTTAATACTTTTTTATTTACTTTAAGAATTGAAGTTATGAAGAACTTATTTAATGATTACTGACATGAAATTAAATGTAGCAATTGATTTGCGATATGTAGAAAATGAATATTCGGGATTAAGTAGATTTTCTATTAATGTTTTTTATAATTTATTGAATCTTTCTAATGAAGAGGACATTAATTATATAGTTTTGTTGCCTCCTAAAAATGTAGTTAGGGATTCAGAAATTCTTAGTCAATTTAATTCATCAAAAATTAATAAGATTTTCTCAAAAAGAAAGAGGGGTTTAAAATGGAAAATTCCTTTTTTTCTTATTGATATTAGCTTATATATTAAATTAAAAAAGGCAAATATTGACTTTTTTATTTCACCATATATTGACCCACCTATATTGCCTGGAATTAAGGTGATTTCTACTATTCATGACTTAATTTTTATAAGAGTAAATAATTACTTCAATAATTTTCGATTCATAAAAAAATTTTTATCAGAATTAAGAATATTGCTTACGCTTGTATCTTCTTATCATTTACTAACTGTTTCTAAAACCTCAAAAAATATTCTTATAAATAGATATAAATTCTTGCCTTTTTTAAATCAAAAGTTAAATAATATAACTATTATTTATAATGGCATAACTAAATTTGAAAATAAAAATCAAAATTATAATTACAATAAAATATTTTCTAAAAAAGATTATTTTTTATATGTCGGTGATAGGAGAAATCACAAGAATCTATTTTATACAATTGAACTAATAAAAAAATATAATTATCTTTATAATAGTGATTATGAACTAATTATTGCAGGCTCAAATAACTATAAGAATAAAAAACTTACAAATTATATTTTTTCCCATTCATTTGTGAAGGAAATTATAAATCCAAATGACGATTTACTAGATTACTTATACAGGGGATGTAAGTCATTAATACTTTTATCATTTGATGAAGGTTTTGGTATACCAGTGATAGAAGCTGCCGCTAGATCTAAAAAAGTAATTCTAAGTAATATCCCTATTTTTAGAGAAATAGCACCACCAAATACTTTAATGTTAGATCTTAAAAGAAATAATGACCACATTGAATTGGTGCATAAATATTTAAATAAAAAATTAAAATTTGATTCAAAAACTATATTAAAAAAATGGACTTGGCGGAAATCTGCTTTAAAATTGAAAAAACTTTTGTTAAACCAATTAGTTAAATAATTAAAGATAAATCTAAATGTTGAAAAGAAAAGTTATATTATTTGCAAATACATTATGGTTCCTAAATCGTTTTAAGTGTTCACTTATCTTAGATCTTATTCAAAGGGACTATGAAGTTATTGTTGTTTATTTTAGGAAAGGTCCTATTAAAGATATAGAAAAATTAAATTTAAACAAATATTCGATTAGAATTCACAATTTTATATCTTTTTTATTTCAAGAATATTTTAAAATAAGAAGTAGTAAAAAAAATACCACAATTCTTTTAAGTTATACTGTTGGTCCTATACTAATTTCTTCATTACCACTATTTAGTAGTTATAAAAGGTTCGCGACTCTTGAGGGTTTAGGTAGAATTTTTTCTGCTAAAAATATTATTTTTTTATTAATTAGATTTTTTATAAGAAAATTATATAGATTTATTTTCCATAGAACCTATGATGCTTTATTCGTACTTAATCATCTTGACTTTTCATACCTTTTAGAATCTAATCTAGCACCAATATCAAAGCTTTTTATTCTTCCTGGAACAGGAGTTGACTCCTCAATTTATAATCCTGATAATTTATTTTTAGAAAGAAAGAATATTGGATTAATTAATTTTCAAGGAAAGTTTGAAGCAGATGCCTCTTATATTTCTTATATGGGGAGGATTTCTGCAGAAAAAGGCTTTTTTAGATTTCTTGCAGCTATTTTGTATCTTATTAATGATAATTCTATTAAATACAATAAATTTAGAATAATTTCTCCAAAGAAAGATATTACAGCTATGTCTTCTTCATTAAAATCCTATCTTCTAAAAATCGGTATTGAAATAAAGGAATATATTGATGAGCCCCTCACTTATTATGCATCTTCAAAGTTAATAGTTCTTCCCACTACTTACGGGGAAGGTTTATCTAGAGTTGCTTTAGAAGCGGCATTCCTTGGAGTCCCAGTAGCCGCTATTCATAATAGAGGTATCTCATCATTATTTATGGACGGTATGCTTGGTGAAGCTACGATGGAGCAAGAACCATATGGTATTTCAAGAATTATAAAAAAAATATGTGAAAACTATAATTTATATGAAAGACATAATAATAATGTCTATAGAAATTTAGTAGATAAATATGATAATAAATCTTCCACTAATAAATTAATTTCAATTATGGAGAGTTTTTTATGAAAGAAATTATTCTAAAGTTATTTTTTATTTTTTACAGAACATTATTTTCAATAAGAGTAAGACTACTAGTAAAAAAAATTTTTAAATTTTTTTACTATTGGTTTAGATTTTTTAAAATTAAAACTTACCTTTTTTTCTCAGAAGATACTGTAAATATTATTCTTGGAGCTGCTTTAACAAATCAAAAGGGCTGGTTTTCTACAAATGAAGAATGGCTTGATATATCTAAAGCTGAACATTGGAATAGATTATTCAATTCTAAAAAAAGGGTTAAGAGAGTTTTAGCGGAACATGTTTTCGAACATTTAACCATTGATGAAATGAGAAATACTCTGCGATTGATTTTTGTAAATATGGTAAATGGAGGTTCATTAAGAATAGCTGTACCAGATGGGAATAACCCTAATTCAGAATATAGAAAACATTGTGGCATAAATGGAATTGGTGCTGATGCTTCTGATCATAAACAATTCTTGACTTATGAGTTATTGAGTAAAGAAGTTGAAAGAACAGGATTTCACCATAATTTAATAGAGGGTTATCTTGAAAATAAAGAATTAGTTTTAAAAAAGTTTAATAATAATTTGGGTAGAGTTATAAGAACAAGAAGTAACAAAAATATTCGACCCAAAGATGGCTGGGATTTCCCTGATGCAAATTCAAGCTTGATTTTAGATTGTATAAAAGTATTAGGTTAAATTGAATTCTTTGTTTTTTGTATAGTTTATAATTAACAATGATTAAATAGTAAAATTCTCATGAATAGTTGGGATAAGTCATCTATAAAAAAAATATGTTGTCTAGGTGCTGGATATGTTGGAGGACCAACAATGGCTGTAATTGCAGATAACTGTCCACATTTAGAAGTAACAGTTCTTGATATAAATGAAGAAAGAATAATGCAATGGAATGATCCAAATTTAGACAGATTACCAGTCTATGAGCCTGGACTTAAAGATGTTGTACAAAGAGTAAGGGGTATTAATTTATTTTTCTCTACTGAAATAGAATCAGTAATTGCAGATTCGCAGATGGTTTTTATTTCAGTTAACACTCCTACTAAGACTAAGGGATTTGGAGCTGGATATGCAAGTGATCTTAAGTGGGTTGAAGCATCAGCAAGGCAAGTGGCTTTGTATGCTAGAAATCATACGATAGTTGTAGAAAAAAGTACTTTGCCAGTTAAAACTGCTCAAGTAATAAAGGACATTTTAAAAAACTCTTTAGATGAGGGTATTAATAAATCAGAGCAAAATACTTTTTCAATATTATCTAACCCAGAATTTCTTGCAGAGGGTACTGCCATAAATGACTTAGAAAATCCTGATAGAGTTTTGATAGGTGGAGATGACGTCGAATCAATCAATTTGTTAAAAACTGTTTATAAAAATTGGGTTTCTGAAGACAAAATAATAACTACTAATCTTTGGAGTAGCGAACTATCAAAACTCACTGCGAACGCATTCCTTGCTCAAAGAATTAGTTCTATCAATAGCATATCTGCTATTTGTGAGGTTACAGGGGCTGAGGTCAATGAAGTTTCGAGCGCAGTAGGTTTTGATACAAGGATTGGTTCAAAATTCCTATCATCAGGCCCAGGCTTTGGAGGCAGTTGTTTTAAAAAAGATATCCTTAATCTAGTTTATCTTTCAAGGCATTATGGATTAAATGAAGTTGCTGAGTATTGGGAACAAATAATAAAGATTAATAATTGGCAAAAAAAGCGAATATCGAGATTAATTGTAGAAAAGTTATATGGAACATTAACTCTTAAAAAGATAGTTGTCCTTGGCTTTGCTTTTAAGGCTAATACAAATGATACAAGAGAATCCCCTGCAATTTCAATAGTAAAAGACCTTTTAGAAAATGGTGCTGAAATTATAATCAATGATCCTAAAGTTAATTCCTCTCAAATTGCTAGAGATCTAAATTTAGAAGAAAATCATAAGAAATTAAATTCTGAATCTGGATTTTGGAGATTTTCCAAAGATATTTATGAAGCTGTTCAAAACTCTGATGCCATAGTTTTACTTACGGAATGGAACGAATATAAAAACTTAGCTTGGGATATCATATCTAAAAGGATGAGATCACCCTCTTGGGTCTTTGATGCCAGATCAATATCTAATCATGAAGAGATTAAGAAGGCTGGATTGAATTTATGGTGTGTAGGAAATGGAGCAATAAATTAGAATTTTCTAGGGGATACTTGATATTGAAATCTCTTTTAAACCGGCTAAAAAAATCCAGAATATTAAACTTATACGGCCATCAAAATATTGGATATCAACTAATTGAGAACATAGCAATACAAAAAATGAGGAAAACCATGCTCTCTCAAAAAAATCAATTTTAATGAAATTTTCATTATTAAATATCCTTAAAAAAGAAAAAATACAGATGAGAAATATAGATACAAATATTAAAATTGTTATTGGTAAGCCATAACTCAAAGCCAATTCAAGAATTAAATTATGGGAGTGCCCAGCATAAGTATTTTTTTCAAAAAAGTATAAAATAGGGAATGCCGCAGCCCCCCATCCTATAATTGGTTTTTGAGAGATGAACATTATTGCATGTTTCCATATCTCAATTCTTGATTCTCTCCCACCAAAATTATCTGCGCTAAACTCTTGCCAAAATCTATTAGGAAGTATTTCTCGTATTTGATTTTGATGATCATAAGGCACCAAGTTTGAAATTGATAAAAAAATCAATATTAATATCAACAAAAAAATTGGTACTAAATATGTCAAAGAAGATATTCCTGTCATAAGAGGTACTAGAAGTATCAATCCTCCCCAAGCACTCCTAGAAGTAGTAAGAATCAATGCTGTAGTAATTGATATTAAAATAAAAAGACAAATATATTTGCGTGATTTTTTATTCAAAGCTTCCAATAATGTGGCTAAACTCAGGGGCCATAGTATACAAAACCATGCTCCTGCATAATTTTGATTATTAAATAAGGCAGTCAAACCTGTATCGTCCTGTAATGGTCTTTGAAACCAGATAATAAAACCATCAAATATTTGAAATGGGCCATAAATCTTAAAAAAATACTGTAAAAAACCAGAAATTAAGACAGGTAAACTTCCCGCGATAAGAGTTTTTGCAAATATTTTTCTATCTTCTTTAGTATTAACAAAAAATTGGAAGGACAAAAAACAATAAATTAATAACATCCAATTGGATAAACCAATCCAAGTTAGGGATTTATCCCAATTGCCCGCAAGAGGAATAAGCTTATCTGTTTGAAAAAGACAAATTATTGGCAAAATAAGAGCTGCAAAAATAAAAGTTAAATTCCATTTATCTTTTCCTAATTTGTTAAAATTTTTTTTTAAAGAAATTAATGAACTTATTATTAATAGAAAAAAACTAATACTTGGAGCAGAAGGAAGAAAAAAAATTCCAATCCAAAAAAGTTTTTTAGAAAAATATGAATCTTTAATATATTGAAGCATATTTTAATTTTATTTCTTAAAAAAATAAACGCTTCCTGCAGGATTCGAACCTGCGGCCCACTGCTTAGAAGGCAGTTGCTCTATCCAGCTGAGCTAAGGAAGCAACTTTCTAATTATATCCGACAGCTATATCTCGAACAATAACAATTTTTTTTTAGATATATTAGATGGTGAAAAAATTCTATAAAGTTTGGTTTTACTAAGATATCTAATAGAATAGTAGTAATTAACGGCTTAACTTTGGCAAAAAGGCTTTCAGAAAAAGATATATTAAACTTGGTTGAATGTTTTTCAAATGGAAAGACTATTGAAGAATTAACTGAACAATTTTCTTGTACTAAGTTAACAATAGTGAAACATTTAAAAAAGAATCTTGGACAAGAAAAATATAAAAAAATAATTAATCATGATAAAGAGGCAACAAAATCTACTTCCATTCAAAATGAAAAAGCTAGCTTAGATTTTAATAATAAGAAAATTGCTAATGTTAGCAATAATGAAAAAAAAGTATCCTCTTTAGCAAATCAATCCTCAGAAGAATTATTTCCTTTAAGTCCTTTTTATGAAATAACTCCATTGAATTGTGAAATTGAAAATGCTTTGCAGAAAGACCTATCATCTGTGCCTATTGATGAAATTGATTTCCCAAAAGTTGTTTATATAATTGTCGATAAAAAAATTGAATTAGAGATTAAATACCTTAAAGATTATCCGGAGTGGCAATTTCTATCTCAAGAGGAATTAAGTAGAAAAACAATTGAAATTTATTTGGACATGAAAATTGCAAAAAGGTTTTGTAAAAAAGAACAAAAAGTTATCAAAGTGCCAAATACTGATGTTTTTAAAATTGCCGCACCTTTTTTATTAAAAAAAGGCATCTCAAGAATAATAAGTGCCGACAAGCTTATTTCCTTATAAGAAAATTATTTTTTATGAAGGCCTAAATTCACATTTAAAATACTCCCTGTCAAAGAGCCGCAGATAAAACTTATCCCTACGATGAAACTAACTGGCAGTCTTATAGTTTCACTAATAATGAGGTTGATCTTCCTTTGAGAAGAACTATTTTGTATCCCAATCATTAATATTAAAAATAAAGAAAAATTAAATGCAATTGCAAAAAATAATTTTTTAAATGGAAATGACATCTTAAATTTTACTAATGATTTTTGTACATATTATAGATAAAACTTTTTGATAGATTATTCTTTTTTGCCAAGTATTTTGATGCTTTAGAAAGGCTTAATCCTAAATCAATTAAATTTAATAGATCTTTTTTTAAGCCCAAATTATCAAATTGTAATTTTGAATCGGTTTTACTCCCACCTTTTATAACTATAGTTATCTCGCCTAATATTTCTTTATCTTCGAAATATTCAATAACCTTATTAATATTTTCTCCAATATGTTCCTCAAATTTTTTCGTTAATTCTCTTGAAATATGAATTTCTCTTTCTCCGCCTAAAAATTCCTTTAATTCTCTCAATAAAGATCTAAGGCGATGAGGTGATTCAAATAAAATTGTAGTTTTATCATTTTTACTAATTTCTAAAAGAATTTTTTCTCTTTCAGAACTTTTTCTTGGGAGAAAACCTTCAAATGTAAACTTAGAAGAGGCAAAACCACTTGTTACAAGGGCAGCAACTGCAGCACATGGTCCAGGAATACAAATAATATTTATTCCATTAGATTTGGCAATTTTGATTAATTCTTCTCCAGGGTCACATATACTAGGCATTCCTGCATCACTTACCAAAGCTATTGATTTACCTGAGCTAAGATCATTAATTATTTTTGGCGTTTTTGTCTGTGAATTATGTTCATTAAAACTTATTAAATTATTTGAAAATTCATATCTAGCCATTATTTTTTTTGTTTGTCTAGTATCTTCGCAGGCGATTAGAGAAACATTCTTAAGAATATTAAGAGCTCTCGATGACAGATCATTTAAATTCCCTATTGGGGTGCCAACAATATATAAAACACTACTTTCAGGTTCTTGATTTTTATGAGAAGATGATGATTTAATGTTCATTTAGTGATTAAATTACCTTCTGGTTTAGAAATTAAAAATCTTATTAATGATTTGAGAATTTTTAGTTGGGAAGCTTGTGAAACTTTACTCTATTATTCCCAAATACTAAAAGAATCAAA
>MDTE01022498.1_pt1 | contig 16558 bp, 12 predicted proteins | sample 811231 | NCBI WGS metagenome assembly MDTE01 (sample SAMN05326651, study PRJNA326480) | marine metagenome | isolation source: seawater | place: Indian Ocean: Red Sea | collected 2010
ACACTTAAGATTTTAGAAGAAACGAAAAATACGATACCACTATTAGGTTCTGTAGCCGCAGGAGGGCTAGTAGAAACTTTCAGTGATGTTCAAGAAGAATTAGATATAAATGAAAAAATTTCAAAGAAAGGAATATTTGCATTAAGAGTAAATGGTGATTCTATGATTGATGCGCAAATAGCTGATGGTGATATGGTTCTTATGGAGCCAATTTTAGACACCTATAGCTTAAGAAATGGAGATATAGTAAGTGCCTTTGTTCCAGGCTTGGGAACGACTTTAAAATATTTCCTAAAAAAAGGAAATAAAATACACCTTGAGCCAGCTAATGATAATTACGAACCTATAGTAGTTGATGCTTCCCAAGTACAAATACAAGGCAAGCTATATGCAATTTGGCGCGCTGTGTAATAAAAATCTACAAGGTTTTTAAAGTTTTATGAAATCAGTATATTTATTAAATTTACAAATTTAGAGCTATCATTTTTTATATTTTCAAAGCTTTAATATCACTTTTAAAGTTATGTTAAATTTAAAGAGTTGGTTTGATAATGAAATGCAGAAAAATAGAATTCAAAAAATTCTTAGTCATATTTATGCTTATTCATTGGAAGATGTATTGGGAATAACATCTGATAATAGAAGAGTTGCTTATTATCATGTTCAAAAATGTGGTGGTTCTTCGGTAAATCATGTTTTTTATGATTTAGGTTATTCAAATAAAATTTTAAAATTAGCTTATAAAAAGAAATTAATATCTAAGACTGATCCAAAACAAATTGATTTTTCCAAAAGAGGATTTATTACTAACAAAGTCTCTTATCGAATTAATAAACCCTTTATTAAAAATGGAGGTTTTGTTATAACTAGATCACCCAATATTTTTAGAAAAGGAAAAGCCAATTTTATACATGGGCATTATCTACCCCTTGATTTATTAGATAGACAAGATACTTTTTCCTTTACTACTTTGAGAGATCCTCTTTCTAGATTAATTTCAAGATATAAAATGGATTATGCTTTGTATAAAGAAAATAAATTATCCCACTATGCTGATAGAATTAAAATCTCTAGTGTTGTTGATAAACCAGAAAATTATTTTCAATGTTTGAAGGAGAGTAAAACATATAAAAAAGAATTTTACGCAATTTTGTCTACTTTTAGTAGAAATTTTGATTTGGCTGAAGCTAAAAATAATTTAAAAAAGGTTGATTGTATTTTATGGCAAGAAAATTTGAATAAAAGTTTTAAAAGAATGATCGATAAATATTCAATTTCTTTAATGGCTTACAAAAAAGATCTTCAAAAAGTAAAAAATTCATCTAATAAAAATATTACATATCCTGAAATATCTGAAGAATTAAAGTTTAGTTTAAAAAAATCTTTATCTGATGAGTATAAATTAATAAGCTTTTTTAAATAAATAAAATTAAATTATTAACTATGAATCTTTACTCAATTCCATTTGCTTTTAAATAAATGTTGACTATAAAAACAGTTTTAAAATTGTGGCGTTATTTGTTACCTAAAAGAAGATATCAGTTCTTCTTGATTCTTTTTCTATTACTTCTTTCGGCAACTTTTGAGGCATTAACTTTATTTTCAATTTTAGAGGTCTTGGAAATCTTATCAGTTAATAAATTAGATAAGTTAGTGGATTCAAATTTTTGGGATTTTTATAGTTCCATTAATTTCAATTTTATAGGATTTAAACTTTTTTCTCTATTATCTTTTTTAATTCTAATTTCGTCTTCCACAGTTTTAAAAATCTTAAGTGTATTTTGTTCTTCAAGATTCGCTTCTTTGATTGGAAAAGATATGAGTAAATTAACTTTTGATACCACAATTAGATTGCCCTATAAGAATCAAATTAATTTAAATAAACCTCATTTTATTTCTATATTAACCGACAAGCTCGGTCAAATAGTTTCGATGATTATGGCATTATTAACAATACTTTTGAATCTATTATTTGCATTTTTTATTATCTTATCCATAGCATTTATTAACTTTAAAATAACATTCACCTTAATAACATTATTGTCTTTTGTCTATTTCGCAATTGTCTTCAAGGTTAAAGCAAAGTTGTCTCATGTTGGTAGTATTTTATCTTTAAACGCATCTAAGAGAATTGAAGCGGTAACAGAGACTTTATTAAATATTAAAGATGTAATTATTACTCAGCGGTATGATTACTTTAATAAAAAATTTGAGTTTTTTTCAACAAAAATTTTTGAGAAGAAGGCTGAAGGAGAATTACTGAGAAATATTCCAAAACCAATCGTTGAGTCCACAGGAATAATTTTAATAGCAGCAGTGGGTTATTATTTTTCAGCAATAGATGAATTTAATTCAGAGAATATACTCCCCTTATTGGCTACTTTTGCTGTTGGCTTTCAGAGACTTTTACCAAACTTGCAATCAATTTATTCTTCTTGGACAAGAATAAGCGTTGCAAAAGCTTCTGTTATTTCAGTATTAAAAGTATTAGATAAATATAATAAAAATGATGATATTAATAACTCAAAATTAGAAGTCACAGAGATTGAACTTCAAAAATGGGATCTTGAATTTAAAAAAGTATTTTTTAAATATGAATCAAATGATTCTAATACTTTGAGTAATCTTAATTTTACAATAAGAAATGGTGAAAGAATTGGAATAATTGGCGAAAGTGGATCTGGGAAAAGCACACTTGTAGACCTATTAGGAGGCTTACTTCAACCAACAGAGGGTGAAATATTTTTGAATGGATTTAATATTCATGATCAAGAAAAGTCTGAATATTTACTTACTTGGTGGAGTAATTTATCACTTGTTCCTCAAGAAACTTTTTTATCAAATTCATCAATATATAAAAATATAAATCCATTATTTAATGATAAAGATAAAGATCTTATTAATCAAGATTCTTATGTCTGGGATATATTAAAGTCAGTTGGACTTTATAAATTCGTTGATAAATTACCCAAGAAATTAGAAACATTAGTTGGAGCGAATGGATCTCTTTTGAGTGGAGGTCAAAAACAACGAATAGTAATTGCTAAAGCCTTATATAAGAAATCCAAAATTATTATTTTTGATGAGTCAACAAGTTCCCTAGACTCTAAAAATGAAAAATTATTTTTAGAAACAATAAGTAAACTAGATAAAAATTTAACAATTATTATAATTTCACATAAGTATTCATCTTTATCATTCTGTAATAGGATATTTAAAATTAACTCAAAAAATATTAATGAAATATCTATAACTGATTTAAAAAATAATTTTTAAGAATATTTGGATATATAAATCTATATTTTTCACAAGTTTTTAAAAAATAAATTTTTTAAAAAATTTAATAAATATTTTTTCTATTAATTAACTATATTATGTAATCAAGGCATATTATATATTTTATGAAAAAGATAGTTTCATCTATTTATAGATTAAAAAAAATCAAGAATTATATTTTTTCAAAAATTTCTAGAGTCTTTAGTCTTAAAAATAAATATAGTTTACAAAATTTTAATTCCTCGCAAAAATATAAAATTATTCGATTAGGAAGTAATTATGGTGGATGGAGTTTTGTGGATGATAGTAACTTAAAAAATTGCACTATTTTAAGTGCTGGATTAGGCGAGGATGCATCTTTTGATATTGAGTTTGCAAGCAAATATAATGCAAAAATAATTATTATAGATCCAACCCCAAGAGCAATAAAACATTATCATTCGATTATTAAATCTATTGGAATACCATCCAAAATTGATTACGTAAAAGGTGGGGAACAACCAATAAGTTCCTATGACTTGTCTCAAGTAAGTAAGAAGAATTTTTTTCTTATTGAAAAAGCCTTATGGTTTAAAAAAGAAAAATTAAAATTTTATGAACCTCCAAATCCAGAACACGTTTCATATTCAATAAATAATTACCAAAATAAATACAGCGACAGTACAAATTTTATAAAAGTTGATACCGTAACCATAGAAGAAATACTAATAGAATTTGGTCTTGGAAAAGAAGATATTCCTTTAATAAAATTGGATATTGAGGGCGCTGAAATTGAATTTATAGGATCTTGTATAAAAAAAGGTTTCAGACCTATGCAAATACTTGTTGAATTTGACGAATTAAATACGATTAAGAAAAAAGGATATAAAAGATTTGCGGATACTCATAATTTGCTTTGTTTAAATGGGTATAAGCTTCTTAAAAGTAATCAATCTGATTTTCTGTATTACAGAATAAATTAGGAATTATTCTTATATTATTCTTATAGCGGCTTTTATCAGGGTAGCTCTATTCCCATTATGGGCAAATCCTAAAAATTCATATTCTGATGATCTAAGAACCTCATTTAAGGCTTTGTATTCATGACTTCTCCAATTAGGATAACCGCAAAACTCATCAAATAAAATTATTGTTCCTGATTTAAAAAATGGTTTAAGAGAGGTTAATGCTACTTTGGCAGGTGTATAAGTATCTGTATCAATATGAATAAAAGCAATGCTGTCAATTTTATTTTTTTCAATATAATTTGGGAGGGTTTTTTCAATATAACCATCTACTAAAAATGTATTTTGTTTTACTTTTGGTTTGCTCCCCAATTGATCAAAAGTATTAACTTTATAACGATTATTAATTCCTGACCATTCTTCTGAAAAACCCTTCCAGGAATCAAATCCAACTATTATTCTTTTATCATTTTTCCTTTCAAGAATATCAGCAAAAAAGTTTAAAGATGAACCTTTGAAAACTCCAAATTCGAATAAACTTCCCTCACTTGAAATGTTATTTAAGCAATGTTTTCTTAATTTTTCTACTGAAGCTGGACCATAAAAAGACAGAGTGTTTAAAGATGAATTTTCATAAATAAATTTTTGAGAATCAGAAAAAGCTATTTTTAATTGAGCTGTTTCAATATCAGTAAGAGCAACAGATTTTGAGAGATTTTTAACAACCTTGATAATGAAATTTTGAAGAAATTTATATAGATGTAAACGCATTGATATTTTTAGTATACAAATCAGTAAATATTAATAATATTAAAATGAAGTATAAATTTTAATGAATATAAAATTAGATATTATTGATTTTTAATATTGTTTTACAAACTTTGCGTTATTTGTAGCCAATTAATCTTTGATATTTATTTGGTTTAAAGATCAAAAGTAATAATATAAATAATATCCAAATTACTATTTAAAAAATTGATCTAGCTCTATTAGCCCTGCGAACAGTTTTTCTTAAGATATTCCTTTTTATAGATAAATCAGAAATGCAATAAAGAGCAAATAATAAAATTAATTTCCCCAAAATTGGAATCTGCATTATCTAAAAATAGTTAATCATATAAAAACTTAACCAATACATATATGCAAGTCCTTAGTTTGCTATGGTTCCTGAACCAAATTTTTAATCCAATACTATTTAGTCTCAACTTTATTTCTCACTTCTAAATTGCCATTAATTAAATTTTATTTTAATAGTTTTTAGAATCTTTTTCTAACTTGTCTTTAAGGTTCTTTTATATCTTCTAATAATGAAGATAATTCTTTATAGGCCGTTGGTAAATTTAAGAATAGCTCCAGAAAGCATGCTACAACTTGTAAATCTATCGTTCCATTTTAAGGTATAAAATCTTTTAATCAAACGCTATAAAGTACTATAAGAACTAGGACCGTAACGAAAGTAATCTTCAGATTGATATTACTTTTGTTATAAGATATGGGGCCATAGCTCAGCTGGTAGAGCACCTGCATGGCATGCAGGGGGTCAGGGGTTCAAATCCCCTTGGCTCCACTTAATTTTTACAGCCATAGTAATTTAAATAAATATAAAAGGGCATAGTTATCAAATACGTAATAATTATAAAATCTAAAGTCAAATTTTTTGTCTTATCAAAACTGGTTCAGATCTCATCTAATTTTGCACAAATAACAAAAGATTCAAAAATTAATTTTAAATTTATGTATTAATCTTTTTAGAGAAAATTTTGTGAAGGAAAGAAATTTATCTCGGGACATAATATTAAATTCAGATGCAAGCTTTTTCTTATAAACCGAATTAATATCAATATCTGTAAATTCTACTCCAGCCAATTCATACTGTTCTTAATGCCATTTTTTTAATTTAGCTTCATCAAAAAAATATATCAGTTTTCATTTTTTTCTTTTTTAATAATCTTTTTATTCTTCATTGATATTTTTTCAACGTTAGAAGTTCTATAATACTATTTCTTGAAAAATCATTAGAAAAAAGAATCTTATATTTTTTACAAATAATTTAATTTATAAATAAATATTGAATATTTAAATTAATTAAAACTTTTACTAAATAATAATTACCTAGGGATTAATTATTTATATTTCCTATTATAGAATATTCAAAAATAAAATTTACTATTAAATATTTTATTAAGAATATAAACATTGTATATTTGTTATTTTTGTCGATTAAGATTTTAAAATGAGCAATTTAAATTTTTGGGATATATTTTTATTTCATATTGGTTTTCTTAAATAAGCTGGACATCCAAGAATATCATGCTCTATTTCAACTTTTTGCAATTTTGCGAAATCTATTAAAGCCTTACTTTCTCCACCTTGACGTTTCTCATCAATTAATATATATCCACCTGGAACAATATAAGGATAGACTAATTTCATGCTTTCTATCGCTGCAGAATAAGAATTACAATCTATATATAAAAGTGCAACAACAGCTTGCCCTTTATTGACCCTTTCGTCAGAATAATTTTCAAGAAAATTTTTTAATGTTTGTCTGCAATCGCCTTCAATTAATTCGCAATATTTTTCAAAGCCAAACTTTTTAATCCGCTTTAGCACACTTTTTTTGGTACAAGAATCAGATCTCCATGCATTTAGGTTAAGCCAAGGGTTTAAAGTTTTTACGTCACCAGGATATCCATTAAAAGTATCAAAACCATAGTATTTTCTTGTCCATTTTTCTGCACTAAGTTCTAATAGCTTCCCAAATAAAATTGTATTTCTACCGCCTGCTACACCAATCTCCAAAATATGTCCTGGCACTTTTATCAATTTATAAAAAATATTAACTATCCAAAGTAAATATAAATATTCAATATCAGAGATTGGTTGAGTTTGTTTTATTTGAAGATTAAAGGAATTAAGAATCCTAATTAAAAATTTTTTGAAGAGAGATTTTTTAATCATAAATTTAAGTTTTTATAAATTTATTCAGAGTATTTTTAATTTTTCTTCGAACTTTCCAAGGTAAATTATTAACAATAATTTTGTCCTTTTCAATATTTTTAGAAGAGGAAATATTTTTCATTTCCTTGTAACAAATTAATAGGGTATTATCAAATCTCCCTCTTGCATTTATGGGATAAAAGCTTTTTATAATATTTTCTTCTCCGTAACAAGCATTAAGATATTTAGGTGTTTTTTTGATACCTTTTTTGTCAAATATAAAGGGATATACCCTGAATCCAGCTTGTTTTGCAAAAAATATGTAATCAATAATTGATCTAAAATAATCATTTGATTCTCTATATGTACATTCTTTTCCATAGTCATTCATCGATGTGGGATTTATTCTATTTGTCAAAAAGTTTTCTTCATTAAGTGTTATTGAGAAATTTTCACTCATGTCTGAAGATATTAAATAACCATTAGCAGATAATGAATTATATATTTCTTGAAAAGTTCTCTTTAAATCAGTTGAATTATGCAATGCACCAAAAGCAAAGATAAAAGATAATTCTTTAACCTTAATGTTGTTGTATGAACCATATACCCTCTCAATTTTTGAGGGATCTGTTGATTTAAAATTATAGTGTGCTTTTGGTTGTAGTTCGCACAAAGAGGATAATGAATAATCTAAAGAAATTACTTTTTTAATATTTTTTTTTGAGGATAGATAAGCAGTGCCTAGTCCTTTACCTGCTCCAATTTCCATGCAATCTCCATTTATTTCATCACCAATAAGCTTTGCAGCTAAATCTATCATTTCTAGTCGCCAGTATTGTATATCATCAAAATCGTTTTTTGAAAAAGACTTACTTTTATTATTAATGATGATTTTTCTTGATTTATTTTCGTGTTGGTTTGTTTTATATAATGAAGGTTTATGCTCTTCCTCATTAAGTGAATCTTCCCAATACTGTATATTAGGATAAAGATTTTTGAAATCTTTAAAATTTAATTTCATAAATCATTATTTGGTAAAAAAGAGTAAATAAATAATAAGATCTTTCTGGAATAATGTTACTCTGGTCATTGTAATAAAGGAAGGTATTCAAACAAAATACTTGACATTTTTCTTTAAAAATCATTAAATAATTAATGATCAAAAATAATAATGACAAGCAATAATAATGTAGGCGATTCTATATCTGCAAATAGGGGGAACTGGAGTTTTAATGAAATTAAACATAATAATTTTCAAGAACATGTTTTAAAATCAGTTCCTGGTTATAGTAAGGGACATGACTACATAACTTTTTTAAGTGATTATTTTATATCGTCTGGTTCGACTGTCTATGATATTGGATGCAGTACTGGATCATTAATCTCTAAATTATCAAATTATCATAAAAATAAAAAAGGGGTTTCTTTTATAGGAATTGAGCCCTCTAAGGGATTTAAAGCTGAATTTATAAAAAATACTTCCACCTTACCTATAAAAAATCATTCTTATGAATTTATAGAATCATTAGTAGAAGATACTGAATTGAGTGAGTCGGATCTATTCATAAGTTATTACACCTTACAATTTATTCATCCAAGAGTAAGGCAATTAATTGTAGACAAGATTTATAACTCTTTACATTGGGGAGGTGGATTCTTTTTATTTGAGAAAGTTAGAGGGATTGATGCTAGATTCCATGAGATGATAAACCTAGCCTATTTGGAATATAAACAATCTGTAGGATATAGTGATGAAGAAATTATTTCAAAAATGTTTTCTCTAAAAGGGGTCCTGGAACCTTTCTCTTCAAACGAAAATAGAAATTTTCTCAAAAGAGCTGGATTCAAAGATATCTCTACGATAAGTAAGGATTTATGTTTTGAGGGAATTTTAGCAATTAAATAGAAGATTTCTTTTGATTTACGTTACTTAATTCATTACAAATATAAAGTTATATCTTTTTCTATAAATGGAAAATTTAAGTTTTAAAAAACCAAGTTATAGAAATGAAATTGATGGATTAAGAGCCATTGCTGTAATCTCCGTGATTATTAATCATTTTAATAAAGATGCTATTCCTAGTGGTTACTTAGGCGTTGATATATTCTTCGTTATTTCTGGATATGTAATTACAAGTTCAATAGTTAGAAGACAAGAAAAAAATTTTTATCGTTATATTTCTGGATTTTACGAACGAAGGATAAAAAGATTGATTCCTTTACTTGTTATTTTTGTGATACTTATCAGCATTTTTATATGTATCTTTAATTCATTCCCTATTTTTCATTTGAGGACAGGAATTTCATCTTTGTTTGGCCTTTCAAATGTCTTTTTATTTAAAACTTCTAGTGGATATTTCTCTCCTTCATCAAATTTGAATCCATTTACTCATACATGGTCATTAAGTCTTGAGGAACAATTTTACTTTTTTTATCCTTTACTTCTATGGGTAACTGGATATGCAAGAAAAAATGAAAGAAACTCATTTAAGACTACATTTTTACTTTTATCACTCTCTATAGTATCTCTATTTCTATTTGTTTATTTATATCCTATAAATCAAAATGCTGCTTATTTTCTTTTGCCATTTAGATTTTGGGAAATAGCCGCAGGCTGCTTAGTTTTTATCTCTCTTCATGAGAATTTCACTTTTAATAAGTATATTTTTAAATTATCTTCAAATTATATATTTTTCGCATTAATTGGTATATTATTTTTGCCTCAAAGTAATGCAATAATTTCTACATTTTTAGTTGTTTTATTATCTTCTCTTTTAATTATTTCTATAAAAAAGAGTGATTTAAGTTTTAAATTATTGACAAAAAATATATTTTTGAAAATAGGTTTAATGTCTTACTCACTTTATCTCTGGCACTGGGCAATAATATCTATAAGTCGTTTGACAGTTGGTATTTATTGGTGGACAATTCCCATACAAATTTTAGTAATTTATATTATTTCATTATTAACATATAAATATATAGAAAAACCTATTAGAAATTTTGATTTTAAAAATAGATTTTTTTCTTTATGTTTTGGTATTATTTTAATTTTATTTGCACAATTAATTATTTTTTTCTTAGGGATAAAAGGGAAAAGATACCTTTATAGTGGAAATTTATTAGGAATTTATAAGAGGAATTTATTATCCAGAACTGTATTTTTTAATAATTGCAATTTGACTAGAAAAAATTTTATTAATGTTTTAGGAACCAAATCTTGTTACTCCGAAAATTCCAAAAAAAGAATATTTATTATTGGAGATAGTCATGCAAATATGTTCACTTTGCCTTTTCAAAATTTGGTGCAAAAAAAATATGAGATAAATAATTTCACTGGAAATGGTTGTTCCTTTCCAATATTAAGATTTAAAAAACTTAATCCTTCAAATGTTTGTTACCAGGAGATGCAAAAAATTGAGTCTTGGGTTAAGGATAATATTCTTCCTGGAGATATTATTTTTATTGGTAATGCGAGGATTAATAAGATATTTATTGACTCTTATAATGAAAAACAAGATTTTAACTTCAATAAGAAAGTCTTCAATTATATAAATCGACTTAAAGATTTTTCAAAATCTATCAAATTAAAGGGTGGAGAAGTTTATTTTCTCGTAGATGGCCCAAGATTTAATGGAGTAACTGATGCTTATTGTTCAACAGAGTGGTTTAGACCGATGTACGTAGTAAAGGAAGAATGTTATTTAGCTAAAAAAGATTTTAAAAAAAAGAGAGATTATTTTATTGACTTACTATTAAAAGAGAGTAATTCGAATTATAAAATTTTCTATGATTATTTAGATACAATTTGTACTGAAGAAGATTGTTATGCATTTGGATATATAGATTCTGATCATATTAGTGAGGATCTAGGGTATGAAATTTTAAAAAATTCTTATTTCGGAAGGGAATTAATTAAATATGATTAATTGAATAAAAAATAACTTCAATATTCTCAAAATAATCTTTTGAGTTTTATATAAAATTAAACTTAAGGAATTTTTTTCTATAGTGAGCTCTTGCAATTTTGCATGAACCTTCATGAACTTTACCTTGGTTATGCACACAATTAGTATTGAAAATTATTAAGGTACCTGCTTTACCTTCAATAGGCTCTAATTTATCAAGTATGGATTGAGGTATTGACCTTGATAACTTTGCGTATTTCCTACTTTGTGATAAAGTTCGAAATTTACCAAAATTTTGGTTTACCCAGTTATGACTACTAGGTGACAAACAGAAAGCCCCATTAGATTCATTTATATCATTAACATATAGCATGAATTTAAGAGTTGGAATTCTGTCAAAATGTGTTTGTTGAGCTATGTGTTTACTATCTTTGGTATCTAAGGTCCTAAAAATAGAATCTAAACAAAAACCCCTAGATTTTTTTAATAAATTAATTATTTTTATATTGGAATTGTGAAAATTTTTATAATGGGAATATTTACTATTTAAAAATATTTCTCTAGATTCTATTTTTAAAAAGTCCCCTCCAATGTAATTTTTATTTTCTTTTGAATTATTTATTTTTAAATATTTCATCTCTCTCTGAAAATTAGTAAGGTAATTATCTTTTGACTTGTTTTCATGAGGAGTTAAAACACTAAATCCATAAAGAAATAATTCTAAATTAATTTTTTCTATAGATGAAGCGTTCATAAAATTTTTAAGATTAAAATTACAAATAATATTATCATTACATAAATTTTTTTCTTTACCAAAATTTATAAGCAAATAATTTAAGGAAAGATAATCTTTAAAAAGTTTTAGATATATTAATTAGATATAAACTCATAAAAAGAATTTTTAATAAAATAAATAAATTTACAAAAGTCCAAATTAAATTTTTTGCTAATTTAAAATAGTTTAAAAGCTTAATTGAAAATGAATTTTTTATAAATCTAATATAAAAGATCTATTAGTAATAAATTCTTAAAAGCTTAAAAATTTTTAAAAACTAAAAATATTTATGAAAAATATTGCCCTGATACCTGCCAGATCTGGATCAAAAAGATTAAAAGATAAAAATATACAGAAAATATTAGATTTAGAACTATTTCTTTGGACATTAAGATCGGTAAAATCATCAAAATATATTGATAGAATTATATTTTCTACTGACTCCGATAAATACGTAGATTTATGCTTGAAAGATTCAAAAAAAGAAAATTATCAGTGTGAAATTGATTTTAGGGATGAAGAAGGTGCTGGCGATAACGTTAAAATTTACGATTATATAAAGTCACAAAAATTTCTTCAAAAGAATAATATTTCAGCAGATGATAGACTAATTCTTCTTTTGCCAACTTGCCCATTAAGACCTGAATTTTTAATTGATGAAGTTATTAGTTATTCTGACAAAAAAAATAAGTCTGTTTTTTCTTGCTGTGAATATGACTTTCATGTAAATTTTGCCTTTAGTATTGAAGATGATAATGATTCTTGTTTTACCCCTCTTTTTGGAGAAAAATCTCCAATGATAAGCGGGAATACTCGATCTCAAGATCAATCTAATTTTTTTAGGCCCAATGGATCAATATATTCAGTTTTTTTAAGAGATATTCTAAATTCGAATGCATATTCAATCTACTATAATTCCTTACCTTACATAATGAGTAAAATTTATTCCTGCGATATAGATAATGAGATACAATTAAAGATTGCAAACTCTAATGCATTTGCTCTTAAGAATGAATTTAAGTATATCTTAAACAAAAAATAAATTTTATTTTAAATCAGATTCTGCTAGCTTTACTAATTTTTCAATATTTATATCTATTTCTTTCATACAATCTTTTACAAGAATCATTTCTTTTTCATTAATAGGCATCATTGGTAGTCTTTCAAATCTTGAGAAAATATTTCTTGCTTCTAAAGAAGCTTTAATTCCGATATGCCATCCATACTTATCAACAATTTTTTTAAAAAAAGGATCTTCTATTTCGTTTAAAATAAAGTTTATTATTTTTTGATTATTTTGTTTATATGCTTCATAAAAAATTATTGGTATTACTGGTTCAAAAACCCCAATACCATTAAGCCATGATTGACAACCTTTTTTAGAAAAATTAAGCCACTGCCTTTTACCTCCTCCTGAAATAATAATAGATACTTTTTCTTTTAATGCTCTAATTACTTGATGTGAATATTCATCATCTTTTGCATCTTCCTTAATCGCAACAACTGAGTCTAATGATGCAATTTTTTCCAATAAAGATATTGGCCAATTGATTGTATGCCCCCCCTTGCCACTTATAAATGGCATTTCATGAATAAGAATTCCAATATCGCAACTTTTTGAACACTTTTCATAGTGGGTAAAAACTTGTTCTTCTGAGTAAAATTTTTCCCTGAAAATCAAAGAAATAATATCAGCATTTATTTCTTTAGCATGGTTACAAAAATCTATTGAAATTTCTGTTGAACAATGCAATGGGTCTGCAACAATAACAATGTTTGACGAATTTAAATCTTTTACTCTTGATACTACAAACTTGTTAAGTTCCTTTATCTCTTCCCATGACAATTCACTAAATCTGCTGTTATATGCCATAACGTAAAATATTCTTCCGCCTGATTTATAAATTCTATTCAAATACTTACTTAAGGAATCAAAATCTATTGAACCATTTTTTTTGAAGGGAGTAATTATTGAAAATACTGGTCCTTTAATTTTCTCTTTTAAATTAATAAAATTTGATTTCATCAATTTATATTTTGTTGTTGACCTAATAAATATAAATCTTATATCGGTAATTAACAAATTTTATTAATCAAAATGATCTTAAATAAAAAATACTTTTAAAAGTAGTCTAGAAGTCTGTCAAAAGCAATTTCAAATCCTTTCCCATTATTTTCATGCCCTTGCCAAACCTCAGGAATCCAACTATAAATATTTGATTTATCCTCTCTCATTTTTCCTTTCATAATTTCTAATAGATGAAGAAAGTTTATATCTCCTTTATCAATTTGTAATCCCTCACCATTCTCAGTGTTTGCATCAGCGATATGTAAGTGTGTTGTATGTTTTAACAAGTTTGGCAATATTTTAAAAAAATCAATTTTTAAGAAATTACAAGCAAGTTTTGTATGAGATATATCAACACAAAGTTTGACCCCTATTTTTTCTGCTAATTCTATACATTCTTTTGGATCAACAAAAAGATTATGAAATCTTTGTCCTCCAAAATGCCAAGGATATGGTGGCATAGTTTGAGGCCATATCTCGACATTTTTATTATTTAATTTATTTAAACTTTCTATTAAAATCTCAGGAAGTTTTTGCTTTAGATCGATTGGAAGAAATGCATTATCAGAATGACCGCCTACATTCGTAATTACTCCAATTTTTTCTTGATTTTTAAGTTGATCTAATAGTTCTTCTGAGAAGGAAATTACCCTCTTCATCTCATCAATAGATTTCATTAAAGTTGATTTGTCAAAACTACAGAGATCTAATAAGAGTTCATTCGCAAAAAGTTCTGGTGCATGAATAACGCAATAAGGTAAATCCTTATTTTTACAAAAATCTGAGGGTTTAGTTTTTAGATCATTATAAGAAAGATGAAATTCTATCATTTTTGGAGAGAATTTATCTTTTAATTTTTCAAAGTCATGTGGTCTTACAGGTATTCCCCAAGTACCTGGCAATTTTGACCATTTTTTTTTCGAAAGCTCCGCATTATTATTTTTAACTAATTTTAAATCTTTTTCATTTTCAATATCCTCAGGATAAATTAATACATTTTGGGATAAATTTCTATTTAATTTCTTACCTATAAATTTATTTATCCTATTAGGTTGTACTCCATTCCCAGGACTTTTTATTATTAAATCTTCTTTTTTAATAATTTCACCCTTTTTGAGTTCTTTTTTTGTAAATATTGACTTGGATAGAGTTGCTCTATTTATCAATTCACCTTGGGATAGAATACGTCTATCTGATCTTCCTATCGCTAGTTCAATTTCTCTAATAGAATTGACCATTTCTAAAAATTCTTCTGGCAATAAACTAACCCTGTGATCTATTCCTTTCAAAGATTTATCAACCGTAAAATGTTTTTCTATGATTTTTGCTCCTCTTGCGACGGCTGCCGTGCAAATATTAATTCCTAATTCATGACTTGAATATCCCACATATGCCCCTCTACTATAAATTTTTAAATTATCCATATAAGAAAGATTTATATCATTTAATGAGGCAGGATAGCTAGATTGGCAGTGTAGAAAATAAAAAATTGCGCCTTTGGATCTTAAATACTCGGATGTTTCTCGCACTTCTTCTTCAGTTGCCATTCCTGTAGAACATATTAAAACCATACCCATATCAGCGGCCATGCCTAATAAATTGTGATTAGTTAAATCTGCAGAAGCAATTTTTATTGTTTTCATTCCATAATTATCAAGAATTTTTAATGATATTTCATCCCAAGGTGTACAAAGTGGTTGCTTACCTAGGCTTTTTGTGTAATCAAATAATTCTAAAAGTTCTTCATGTTTTAGTTGATTTTCATTTAATAACTCCATTAGATATTCAGCTCCTAAATCCTTAGCCTGTTTTATTTCTATAAAATCCTCACTGCCATACAGAGCGGTGATGTCTCTCATCTGGAATTTAACAATATCTGCTCCTGATTGTATTGCTTTTTGGATTAAATTTTTAGCTAAATCAATATCTCCATTATGGTTGTTGCCTATTTCAGCAATAATTATTGCAGGCATATTATTTTTTAGATTAATACCACAAATTTGATGTTGATCAAAAAAATCTTCTCTGAAGGCAACTTTTATTAATTTCCTTGCAGTTCCTAATATCGGGACAACTTTGTAATCAGACAGAATGGTGTTTAGTTCACTTTTTTCAAATCCTATCTTAAGGGATTTATATTCTGTATTATAAAATTCTTTTACATTACACGATAACTTATCACTAACTTTATCATTGCTTAAAAAAGTATTTACATCTCCTTGACTTACTACTCCAATTAATCTCGAATCTTCATCACAAACAAATAATAATTTTGCTTTTGTTTTATGTAAAACTTTAATAACCTCGCTTAAATTAAAATCATTTGATATGATATGAGATTTTTTTGGATTTCTTAAAATTCCCATTAAACCATATTTATGTAAATATATATTTTTATTTTACATGTTATTAATATTCAATAAATATTAAATTCAAATTATTGATCCATAATTTAATCTAAAATTTAAAAATAATATTTAATAAGATATAACTATATATATTTTTAAATTAATTAAAAGATTTTTAAAGTTTAATTTAGATTATTCTATACCTGTAAAATTTAGCTAATGAAATAATTTGGGTTAGGAAACTTATTTTTTATGTAATCAGTTGAATTATTTGATAATAAATTATTATTTATATTGAT
>MDTE01059920.1_pt1 | contig 16558 bp, 19 predicted proteins | sample 811231 | NCBI WGS metagenome assembly MDTE01 (sample SAMN05326651, study PRJNA326480) | marine metagenome | isolation source: seawater | place: Indian Ocean: Red Sea | collected 2010
TAATTTCTGTAGAAAGAGAAGCGATTTTATCAACACCACCTCCTTCAAAAACTAACTCAACCTTTTCAGTTCCTAAAAGGCCAACATATTGTTTAATCAAACTATTTTCTGTCTCAGTTAAAATTAGCTTAAAATCATTCTTTGATAAACTATCAAGTTCAACCCTTATCGGAAGCCTTCCCTGAAGCTCAGGTAGCATATCTGAAGGCTTTGATTGATGGAAAGCACCTGATGCAATAAATAAAATATAATCAGTTTTAATAACACCATGTTTTGTAGAAACTGTCGTTCCTTCTATTAAGGGGAGCAGGTCCCTTTGCACTCCTTCTCTAGAAACGTCTGCACCAGTTCTTTCACTTCTTGAAGTTATTTTATCTATCTCATCAATAAAAACTATTCCGTTTTGTTCAACATCTTCTAGTGCTCTTGATACTATTTTATCATTATCGAGAAGTTTCTCAGTTTCTTCTTCTAAAAGATGTTGATGAGAATCCTTAATAGACATTTTTTTTATTTTTTTTTGCTTGCCAAAACCTTTTCCAAAAACATCACCGAGATTAATCATTCCCATTTGAGAACCAGGCATGCCAGGAATATCCATTGTTGGTAAGTTAATGTTTGAATTAGAAGAAACAGGTATTTCAACCTCATTATCATTTAATTCCCCAGACCTAAGTTTTTTTCGAAAACTTTCTCTTGTTGAATCACTTGAATTTTTCGATACAAGAACATCCAAGATTCTTTCCTCCGCATTTTTTTCAGCCTTAGCCCTGACCTCTTGGCCCATTTGAATTTTTGTTTTATTTATACTTGTTTCGACAAGGTCTCTTATAATTTGCTCAACATCCCTTCCAACATAACCAACTTCTGTAAATTTTGTAGCCTCAACCTTTATGAAGGGCGCGTTTGCCAATTTAGCTAACCTTCTGGAGATTTCAGTTTTTCCACAACCTGTTGGACCAACCATTAAAATATTTTTTGGAACTATTTCATCTTTTAAACTCTCATCAAGCTGCTTTCTTCTCCACCTGTTTCTTAAGGCCACTGCCACCGCTTTTTTTGCTTTTTTTTGACCAATAATAAATTTATCTAATTCTGAGACAATCTCTCTTGGACTAAAACTCGATTCCATTTATAGTTCTATAGTTTCTGAAATTATGTTGTGATTAGTATATATACAAATATCTGCTGCAATATCTAGAGACTTTAAGGCGATTTCCTTAGCATCCATTGAAGTGTTTTTAAGTAATGCCTTAGCAGCACTGTTGGCATAAGGACCACCAGAACCAATAGCAAGTATGCCATCATCTGATTCTATCACATCACCTGTTCCAGACAACAAAAGACTCACCTCTTTGTCTGCAACTATCATCATTGCTTCTAACCTTCTTAAATATCTATCTGTTCTCCAGTCCTTAGCTAATTCAACACAAGCTCTTTTAAGCTGATTTTTATATTGATCTAGTTTAGTTTCTAATCTCTCAAATAGGGCAAAGGCATCTGCAGTTGATCCTGCAAATCCAGCAATAATAGAATTTTCTGATCCTAATCTTCTAACCTTTTTGACATTTGCCTTCATAACAGTATTGCCCAAGCTAGCTTGACCATCACCTGCTATAACAACCAACTTATCTTTTCTAATACCAATTATGGTTGTGGATTTAATTATATTATTTTTCATCAATATTGCCCTTCTATAAGTTCTAAAATGGCTATTTAATTATTTTAATCAAGTCATTAAACTAGAATTAATTCAATTTCGCTGATATTAGAACAATTATGCGAAAAAATGTTATTGAGAGAAAAACTAAGGAAACAGAAATCTATTTAGATATTAATCTAGACGGCACTGGAGAGAACAAAATCGATACTGGTGTAGGGTTTTTCAACCATATGCTTGAGATTTTTTCTCATCATAGTTGTATAGATTTTAAATTAAATACAAAAGGAGATACACACGTCGATCTTCACCATACTATTGAGGATACGGCATACGTAATAGCCGAGGGAATTGTTTCAAGTTTAGGAGACAAAAAGGGCATTAATAGATTTGGCTTTTTTTATGTTCCTATGGACGATTGCTTATCTAGATGTGTTGTTGATTTTTCAGGCAGGCCCGAACTTGTTTGGAATGTTAATTTAGGCTTAGAAAAAATTGGTGAAATGGATACAGAATTATTCCATGAGTTTTTTAAGGCGTTTAGTAATCAAGCAAAATGCAACTTGCACATTGAAAACCTTTATGGAAAAAACAACCACCATATAATTGAATCATGTTTCAAGTCATTTGCTAGAAGCATCAAAACAGCAATAAGTATTGATAAAAGAATTGAAAACTTAATTCCTTCTTCAAAAGGTACTTTATAATATTTAATGAAAAAGAAAATCACCATAGTTGATTATGGTTTAGGAAACATTTTATCAGCTGAAAAATCTTTTATTAAAATATCAAACAATAATAATTTTAATTTAGAAGTAAAAATCTCTAATCAACCGTCTGATATACCCAACTCTACACATGTAGTGCTTCCAGGACAAGGAGCATTTAAGTCCTGTATTGACGGACTCCGCAAGGTTCATGGAATGATTGATGCTCTAGAGAAATTTACATTAATTGATAAAAAACCATTTTTAGGAATTTGTGTTGGAATGCAGTTGTTGGCATCAGAAAGTGAAGAAAACGGAAAACATGAAGGGCTTAATTGGATTCAGGGAAAAATCAAAAAACTTCCCAACCCCAAAAAGGACTTAAAAATGCCTCATATGGGCTGGAATGAAGTTCTTTTAAAAAAAACAACTAAAAACAATCTTTTTGTTTCAGAAGATGATTATTATTTTGTTCATAGTTATTATTTTGATTGTAAAAACCAAGATAATGTTTTGGCATATACAAAATATGGAATAGATTTTGCTTCAATTGTTTTCAAAGAAAATATATACGGGGTTCAGTTTCATCCGGAAAAGAGTGCTGACCAGGGTTTAAGGCTAATTGAGAGTTTTATAAAATTATGACCACACTACCAAAAGAAAACATAAATATAAGTGTAGAAAGCTTAAAAAAGATATCAGCAATAGATTTAGCAGATTTATGCAATATTAGTGAACAGGCAATAAAAGCCGGTGGAGGCTTTGGCTGGTTATCTGTTCCGCCAATTGATACTCTAAAAAAATACTGGAATGGATTAGCCTTAATTAATACCAAACAATTAATAGTAGGAAGGCTAGATGGAGCCATAGCTGGCACCCTTCAACTATCTTTTCAATCCCCAAACAATGAGGCACAAAAAAATATAGCACAAATACAATCGCATTTTGTTGCACCCTGGGCAAGGGGTTATGGCTTAGCAAAGTCAATGATTGATTTTGTTGAGGTTCTTTCAAAAGAAAACAACGTTAAATGTTTGCAGCTTGATATTAGAGAAACTCAAGAAGCCGCAATTCAGTTATTTAAATCCAAAGGCTTTATTCAATGGGGCCAAAACCCATTTTATGCGTTAATTAATGGCAAATTTATTAAAGGTTTGTATTTTTATAAAAATATAAAGTGAAATTATTTCCAGCAATAGATTTAAAAGACAATAAATGTGTTCGTTTAACAAAAGGCAAAGACGAAACTAGTAAAATTTTTAACAACAATCCAATCGACCAAGCAGTTTTTTTTGAGCAAAATGGATGTAAAAGAATACATATAGTTGATCTCGACGCAGCATTTGGAAGGAACAACGTAAATACAAAAACAATTAGTGAAATAAGAAAAGCAACTTCAATTCCAATTCAAATTGGAGGAGGCATAAGGTCCGCCAATGACATTTCTCGTTTATTTGATATGGGTTTGAACTATTTAATTATTGGCTCGTTAGCAATTAAGGATTCAGAAACTGTCAGATTGCTTGCTGATAGGTTTAAAAATAAAATTTATATTTCCTTAGATGTGCTCCATGATAAAATTATGGTTAAGGGCTGGAATGAACAAACCAAACTAGAAACAAAAGATGTCTTTAAAATGTATAACCTTTCTAATATTAGAGGATATGTTTTAACGGATGTTGAAAATGATGGAATGTTAAGTGGCTTAAATTTAAAAATTATAAAAAAAAACCTGAAACTAACAACAAAAAAACTAATAGTTGGCGGTGGGCTAGGCTCATACAAAGATTTAGAAAATTTAAACAAAATTTCAAATGACAATTTGGAGGGGGTTATAATTGGAAAAGCATTCTATGTGGGCGATATAGATTTAAAAGTTGGACAAAGGCTGATAAATTAAAATGCTTAAAGTAAGAATAATACCTTGCCTAGATGTAAAAGATGGTAGAGTAGTAAAGGGGATCAATTTTTTAAATCTAAAAGATGCAGGGGACCCAGTTAAGCAGGCAAAATATTATTCAGAAAATGGTGCTGATGAAATTTGTTTTTTAGATATTAATGCCTCTATAGAAAATAGAAATACAATGATCAATGTTGTTAAAAAAACAGCAGAAGAAGTATTTATACCTTTAACCGTTGGTGGAGGCATATCATCAATAGAAAACATAAGGGCACTATTAAAGGCTGGTGCAGATAAAATCTCAATAAACACATCAGCAATTAAAAATGAAAATTTAATTAAAAAATCCTCAGACCATTTTGGAAGTCAATGCATAGTTGTTGCTGTTGATGTAAAAAAAATTAACAACGAGTGGATAGTGTTTTCACATGGCGGAACAGTAAACACAGGGATAAATGCATTTAAATGGCTTGAAAAAGTTGAAAAATTAGGAGCAGGCGAAATATTACTAACTTCTATGGATAAGGATGGGACAAAACAGGGATTTGATTTAGAACTATTAAGACAATCAACAAATATATTAGAAATACCAGTCATTGCTAGTGGTGGAATAGGAAAAAAGGAACATTTTTTTGAGGGTGTTTTTGAAGGAGGTGCCAGCGCTTTATTGGCTGCATCAGTTTTTCATTTTAATGAATTTAGTATAAGTGATGTAAAACAATATTTAAAAAATAAAAAAGTGGAAGTTAGGCTTTAATGAAACAAAATGAATTAAATAAGCTGTTTGAGACCATAGTAAAAAGATCAAAATCCTCTGATAATAGATCTTATACAAAACAACTTTTAAAAAAAGGTCCAAAAATTATTGCTCAAAAAATTGGAGAGGAGAATGCTGAACTAATTATTGATTATTTAAAAGGCTCAAAAAAAAGAACAATAGAAGAAGCTGTTGATTTGATTTACCACCTTTTTGTTTTATTACATTCAAAAAAAATCACATATAGTGATATTGAAAAAGAAATTATTAAAAGAAAAAATGTACGATAACAATAATATATTCGCTAAAATACTTAGAGATGAAATTCCATGTGAGAAAGTATATGAAGATGACAAAGTTCTTTTTTTTAAAGATATTAATCCAATAGCTAAAGTCCATGTTTTAGGCATACCAAAGATAGCATGTGTAGATATTGAGGACTTTGTAAATAATTCAGATATTAATACCTTTAATTATTTTTTTAAAAAAATCACAGATGTTGTAAGTCAGCTAGGATTAAAAAATCATGGTTATCGACTTATTACTAATAGTGGAAAAAACGGAGGTCAAGAGGTCCCGCATTTCCATATTCATATTATTGGGGGTGAGCCTCTTGGATCAAAATTAGGATGAGCCTTCTTTTATAATTACGTAATTAATAATTTCTTTCGCCCCTTTGATGTTTTTAATTGCGTTTAAAACACTTTCTAATTGCTCTGGCTTGCTTGTTATGCCAGCTATATAAATTTTACCATTAATTGTTTCAAAATTATAACTCATTGCCCTTAAACCAATTGCCTTTAATGACAATGCTTTAGCCTGAGTTGTAATCCATAAATCATTAGCATATTCTTTTAGAGTTTCTCTATTCCCAATTTCTATTTCGTTTATAACCTCATTTACGCCTTCAACCTCCCAAACACGCCTTACTGCATCAATTCTGATTTCTTGATTGTCAACTAAACCAGTAAGCAGCACCCTTCCTTCTAAAACAGATGTATCTATGTTTATAAAAAGATTGTCAGATGAGCCTATAAATTTTGCAGCTATGTTAACTTTTATTGTAGCATCATCAACAACACTTCCTATAGATCTATCACCTTCAGCAACTACCATGGTACCTGCACCACCAGAAGCCAGAACTCCTGCTGGTGAGCAAGCATAATTGTTTATTAAAACTAAACTAATTAACAAAACTAAGGTTGTAGCTTTCATTTTTTTCTATCTAGTGTTTGTTTGTATATAGCTTTCTTTGATATATTAGTTAATTTATGCACTATTTGTACGACATCAGTCAAAGAATATTTTTGAAGCAATTTATCTATTTGCAATATAGCACTTCTACTGATTATTTTGTTGGTATTTTCTTCACCACTTCCTTCAACAACCACAACAAATTCACCAAGTAATTTTTTTTTATCATTTTCAATATATTCAATTATTTTTTTAGGAAAACCTCTTATAACCTGTTCATTAATTTTGCTAATTTCTTTACAAACTGCAATACTTCTTTCGCCCATTATTGTGTTTAAAAAATTGAGACAACTAGGCAATCTTTTATTTGAAACAAAAAATATACTTGTTACTTTTTCGTATTTTATATTCATAATAAACTCCTCAGATTTTTTTTTGGATTTAGGTAAAAATCCAAGAAATTTAAAAGAATCAACAGGAAGACCAGAGGTTTGTAAGGCTGAGATAATGGATGTCGGTCCAGGAATTGAAGTTATATATAAATTTTTATTAATAAAATATTGTAATAATTTGTAACCAGGATCTGAGACTAGAGGAGATCCAGCATCAGAAATAAGAGCAAAAGAGCTGTTTGGAGCATATTTTTCAATTTTATTTATTATTATTTGTTCATTATAATCATGTAAGGAAAACAATTTCTTTTTAATGCCTAATTTTGATAATAATTTAAGAGAGTGTTTAGGGTTTTCACATATGATCGCATCAACATCTTTTAAAGTTTTTTGAGCTCGCATGCTAATATCTTCAAGATTACCAATTGGTGTTGCAACAATGTATAGGCCAGCTTTCATTTTAAATCTAATAATCCTTTTTATATTTATAAACTCATGTGCTCCAGCAAATTATACGTTATTTAAAAAAGAAGATGAACCTAATAAAACTACTGAAATCTCTAACAGCTTAACATCAAAAAAAATTAATCATGAAAAACCATTAGAAAAAAACAACAATTTAATATCCAAAAACAAGAATCTAGAAAACATTAAAAACACCAATCTTTCTAAAGATATTTCAATAATTCTTCCAGAAATAAATAAAAACAAAATAACCGATCAATTTATTAATGTGATCGAACTTGCCGTATATAAAAAAAAATTAAAAAATCTTAATTTTAAAATTGAATTTTATAAAGATTCAGAAACTTTAGAAAAGATAATTCAGTCCAATTTAATTTCAGGAAAAATTTTTATAGGACCTTTAAATTTTAATGAAAATGTCTCTCTAGATAAATATTGTAAAAAAGGCGTGATATTTTTTTCTTTTTCTTCAAAAAGAAATCTTGCAAAAGATTGTATTTTTTTATTTAATTTTTTTCCTAAAAATGAAATAGAAACATTATTTAATAACTTTCCAAATAATTCTAAAATTGCACTGTTATACCCTGAAAACAATTATGGATATAATATAAATAGATTGGTTGATGAAATTGCTGAAAAAAGTAATTCCATTATTGTTAATAGATCATCTTATAAAGAAGACTTAACTAATGCTAGAGAGGCAATTAAAGAATTAGGTAAATACGAATTAAGAAAATACGAATTGGAAAGGCAAAAAAAACTACTTTTAAAAAAAGAAGACAATGAATCCAAACAAAGATTAAAGAAACTTCAAAAATTCAACACTGTTAGTGATCTTGATTTTACACATATACTATTACCAGATTATGGAATTAGACTTCTGCAAGTTGCGCCACTACTCCCTTATTATGATATTGATCCCAACCTAGTTCAATTTGTTGGAACAGGAGTTTGGGATGACCCAGTTTTTTTTTCTGAACCCTCTTTACAAAACGCTATATTTCCTGGCATAGAGATATCAAAGAGAGAAGATTTAATAATTGAATATAATAAAATATACGGAAACAAATTGATGAGAACATCTACTCTTGCATACGATTTAATTGGCTTATTGGCCTATATTTATCAAAATAATATGGACCTAAATGATGTATATAAATTGTTAAAAAACAAACAAACACGCTTTGATGGAGTGGATGGAGGATTCTATTTTAAAAATAATATAATTGAAAGAGAGCTTAATGTTCTTCAGATTTTAGATAACAAGGCCACTAAAATTAATTAATTAAAAAATTTTTAAGTTTGATTATTGCCAAAGCCCTGTGACTAATTTTATTCTTTTGAACTGACGACATTTCTGCAAATGTTTTATTAAATCCATTAGGAATAAAAATAGGATCATATCCAAAACCATTTTTACCCCTAGGTTTATTGCTTATTATTCCATCTATTTTTCCTCTAAATATTATATGGTAATTAGGCTGCAATGTTAGACATATGCTAGTTTCAAAATAAGCGAGATTATTTTTAGATGAATTAATTTTATCAATAATATAATCAAAAGCACTTATGTCATTTTTAAATTTGTTTAAAAATCTTTTTGATCTTGTGCCAGGTTTGTCATTTAGTGCTTTAATGCATATTCCAGAATCATCACCAATACACGGTAAGTTTATTTTTTTAAAACCATAAGATGATTTTATTTTAGCATTTTCTGCAAACGTTAGACCAGTTTCTTTTGGGGAAGAAAGCTTCAAATTAGTCTTTAATGTTATTATTTCAGTTGAGCTATGTTTAAATAAATTATTAATCTCTTTTATTTTGTTTTGATTGCCTGAAAAAAAAAATAATTTATCCAAAACTAAATTAACACCTCTTTTTGTTTTTGAATGATTTCTTTAATCCCTTTTTTTGCAAGTTCAAATAATTCATTGAATTGTGCATCATTAAAGAAATATTCCTCACCAGTAACCTGGATTTCTGATATTTTATTACTTTCACATATAACAAAATTTGCATCAACTTGAGCATTAGAATCTTCTTCATAGTCTAAATCTAAGTTTGCTCTATTTTCAATTATTCCAACTGATACTGCACCTATAAAATCTTTTATAATTGGTTTTTGGATATTATAATTTTTTTTAACCTTATTAATTGCTAAATATAACGCTATGAAACCACCACTTATTGAGGCAGTTCTTGTTCCACCATCAGCTTGTATTACATCACAATCGACCTTTATTTGTCTTTCTCCCAAATTTTCTAAATTTATTATTGATCTTAAACTTCTTCCAATTAAACGCTGAATCTCTTGTGTCCTTCCGGTTTGTTTACCTCTAGCAGATTCCCTGTCAATTCTTGTATTGGTTGATCTAGGTAACATTCCATATTCAGCAGTTACCCATCCCTTACCAGTATTTTTTAACCAGGGGGGGATTTTTTCTTCAACAGAAGCTGTACAAATCACATGAGTGTTACCAAATTTTACAAGACATGACCCTTCAGCATGAACGTTTGAGTCAATTTCAAATGAAATATTCCTCATTTGATTAAAGGCCCTATCTTTTCTCATTTTATTTTATTATTAATTGATTAATTATTTATTTTAAATACATTATTGAAAATGTCTGAAAATGTATATGCGGAATTAAACGATAGATCAAAACAAATATTTAAAAGTGTAGTAGAAACATATCTCAAAACAGGAGAACCCTCAGGATCTGAAACTATATTGAAAAAAGGTGGTATTGATCTTTCTTCATCTTCAATACGCGCTATATTATCTAATTTACAAAAAGAAGGACTACTTTTTGCACCTCATACTTCATCAGGAAGACTTCCCACTGATAAAGGCATGAGATTTTTTGTCGATGGCCTATTAGAATTTGGCCGTATATCAAAGTCAGACAAACAGAACATAAAGCAACAATGTTTATCAAAAGGAAAGTCCTATCAAGAAGTTTTGGATGATGCTTCGAAAACTATCTCTGGATTATCTAGTTATGCAGGTATTGTAATAGCACCAAAATATCATAAAAAAATAAAACATCTAGATTTTATCAGACTTAACCCTGAACAAGTTATGTTAATAATTGCTTATGAAAATGGTGAAATAGAAAATCGCATTATTGATGATAGTGGAAAATATAATCCAAACATGCTTCAGCAAACATCAAATTACTTAAATTCTAAATTTCAAAATAAAACAATAAGAGAAATAAAAAAAACAATAGAAAAAGAAATTTTTGTATCACAAAATCAATTAAAATTCACATCTTCAAAACTAGTCAAACAAGGAATATTAGAAAGCTCACCATCTTTAAATAACCCATATATTTTTATGCATGGTCAATCAAGCTTACTGAATGATGATATTGTATCTAAAGACTTGGATCATATTAGAGATCTTTTTGATGAAATAGAAAAGAAAACAACTTTTATTGATATTTTGGAAAATGCAGGAAAAGCTAATGGAGTTCAAATATTTATAGGTTCTAAAAATTTTTTATTTAAACACTCTGGTCTTTCTATGGTAATGGCACCATATAGAAACAAAGAACAAGAAATAATCGGAGCCATTGGAGTAGTCGGCCCTACTAGACTTAATTATTCAAAAATAGTGCCACTAGTTGACTACACATCTAAGGTTATCGGAAAGGTTATAGATTAATGGAAGACAAAAACAAAGAGGACGATCTTTTGAATAATAATGATGAAGAATTGAAAGAAGATAAAGATAACAACTCATCACAGAATGAAAATAAAGAAAAATCTGAATCAGATAATGACGAAAATTCAATCGAGGATGACAGCTCTTATCAAGAACTAGAGGAAGAAATTAAATCTTTAAAGGAAGAAAAAATTAGACTCCTTGCTGAGACAGAAAACATAAGAAAGAGATTTGAAAGAGAAAAAATTGACTCAATTAAATTTGGAAGCATGAATCTGGCAAGAGATATCCTTTCTTTAGATGATAATTTACAAAGAGCTTTATCAGCAATTTCTGAAAAAGAAAAATATTCTCAATCTATTACCAACCTTATTGATGGGCTAAAAATGGTTCGTAAAGAATTTTTTAGTATTTTAGAAAAAAATGGAGTTAAAAAAATTATATCCTTAGACTCTAAATTTGACCCAAATATTCATCAAGCAATGATTGAAATAGAAAATGAAGACATTGATGAAGGTCTAGTTGTTCAAGAAATGCAATCAGGGTACACAATGCACGATCGCTTGCTAAGACCAGCAATGGTGGGGGTTTCAAAAAAACCATCTTCAAAAACCGATAAAAATAATGACAAAAAAAACAAGCAAAACAAGGATAAATAATTAATTAATATTTATTTTGTCCTTAAAACTTGCAATTTCTAACATCCTTACCATATTTCAATTAGTCTCTAATAAGTGACTAAATAACAAAAAATAATAGGACGGATTTATATGGCAAAAGTAATAGGAATAGATTTAGGAACCACAAATTCTTGTGTTGCAGTTATGGAAGGTAAAGAAGCTAAAGTTATTGAAAATTCTGAAGGTGGAAGAACTACCCCTTCAATGGTAGCATTTTCTGAAACAAAAGAAAAACTTGTTGGTCAATCAGCTAAAAGACAAGCTGTAACAAATCCTGAAAACACTCTTTTTGCCATAAAGAGATTAATAGGTAGAAACTTTGATGATCCAGTAGTCAAAGATGATAGTGGTTTTGTTCCTTATAAAATCGTCAAAGGCGATAATGGTGATGCTTGGGTAGAGGCACGTAGTGAAAAATATAGCCCAAGCCAAATTAGTGCTTTTGTTTTACAAAAAATGAAAGAAACGGCTGAAACTTATTTAGGCGAACCTGTTTCACAAGCAGTTATAACTGTACCAGCATATTTCAATGATGCTCAAAGACAAGCAACTAAAGATGCAGGAAAGATTGCTGGACTTGAGGTTTTAAGAATTATTAATGAGCCTACTGCTGCTGCTCTAGCTTATGGGCTAGACAAACAGAAAACCGGAACTGTTGCAGTTTATGATTTAGGTGGTGGAACATTTGATATTTCAATATTAGAAATAGGAGACGGTGTATTTGAAGTCAAATCTACAAATGGCGACACTCATTTAGGAGGTGAAGATTTTGATCTTCAAATTATAGACTACTTAGCAAATGAATTTAAAAAAGATAATGGAATTGATTTACGCAAAGATAAGCTTGCCCTTCAAAGGCTAAAAGAGGCTGCAGAAAAAGCAAAAATTGAATTATCCAGTTCTACAGAAACAGAGGTTAACTTACCATTTATTACTGCAGACCAATCTGGTCCAAAGCATTTAACTATTAAATTATCTAGAGCTAAATTAGAGGCAATAATAGGAGATCTATTAAGTAAAAGCTTGAAGCCTTGTGAATTAGCCCTAAAAGATGCTGGTTTACAAGCAGCAGATATAGATGATGTTATTCTGGTTGGCGGTATGACTAGAATGCCTAAGGTAACTGAAATTGTAAAAAACTTTTTTGGAAAAGAACCAAACAAAGGAGTGAATCCAGACGAAGTTGTAGCATCGGGAGCCGCAATACAAGGTGGGGTTTTACAGGGTGATGTTAAAGATGTCTTACTACTTGATGTAACACCTCTTTCACTTGGAATCGAAACCTTAGGAGGTGTTTTTACAAGGTTAATTGAAAAAAATACAACTATACCTACCAAAAAGAGTCAAGTTTTTTCAACAGCTGAAGATAATCAAAGCGCAGTAACTATAAGAGTCTTTCAGGGAGAAAGAGAAATGGCAGCCGACAACAAATTACTAGGACAATTTGATCTAGTAGGAATTCCTCCTGCTGCAAGGGGTATGCCCCAAATTGAAGTGACTTTTGACATTGATGCTAATGGGATTGTCAATGTTTCAGCAAAAGATAAAGCTACTGGAAAAGAACAGCAAATTAGAATTCAAGCATCTGGTGGTTTGTCTGATTCTGACATAGAAAAAATGGTTAAGGAAGCTGAAGAAAATGCTGAAGCAGATAAAAAGAAAAGAGAAGCTGTTGATACAAAAAATCATGCAGATAGTTTAATCAATGAAACAGAGAAAAACTTAAAAGAACATGGTGACAAGGTTCCAGAAGCTGATAAAAATAAAATTAACGCTGACATTGAAGAACTCAAAAAAGTTAAAGATGGTGATGACATTGATGCGATTAAGTCTAAAACTGAAACCCTTGTTCAATCATCATTAAAGCTTGGTGAAGCAATATATAAACAAAACCCACAAACTGGAGCTTCTCAGCCAGATTCTCCAGCTGAAGAGCCTTCTTCTGAAAATAAAGATGAGAAGGTTGTTGATGCTGAGTTTGAAGAAGTAGATGAAAATAAAAAAGACTAAATAGTAACTGTTATTTATTGTAAGGGGTTTTAAATGGCCGACAAAGATTTCTATGAAATACTTGGGGTTTCAAGGAACGCTAACGATGATGAAATTAAAAAATCTTATCGTAAGCTTGCAATGAAATATCATCCAGACCGTAACAAAGGCGATAAAGAGGCTGAAAAAAAATTTAAAGAAGCAAGTGCAGCTTACGAAGCACTAAAAGATCCACAAAAAAGAGCCGCATACGATCAGTTCGGCCATGATGCTTTTAGACAAGGAGGAATGGGTGGGGCTCAAGGTTTTGGTGATTTTGCAGGGGGTTTTTCAGATATATTTGAAGAATTTTTCGGCGGAGGTTTTGGTGGCCAAAGCAAACAAAGAGGTCCTTCTAGAGGTAGTGATTTAAGATACAATATGTCTGTCACTTTACAAGAAGCATTTACAGGAAAAAAAACACAAATTCGTATACCTAGTTATGCCGCTTGTGATTTATGTGCATCCACAGGTAGTGCAGATAAAAGCGGCCCAAGCATTTGTAGTTCTTGTAATGGTCACGGAAAAGTTAGATCTACGTCAGGATTTTTTTCTATAGAGAGACCTTGTCCTACATGTGGTGGCGAAGGATCTTCAATAAAAAATCCTTGTTTAAAATGCAGTGGAACTGGACAAGTGAAAAAACAAAAAACTATATCCATAACAATTCCTTCAGGAGTAGATTCAGGCACCAGAATAAGAATATCTGGAGAAGGAGAGCCAGGACAAAGAGGTGCGGGCCATGGAGACTTATATATATTTGTTGAAGTGCAAAAAGACAAATTATTCGAAAGAGAAGAAGAAAACATTTTTTGCGAGATTCCAATATCTATTACAACTGCAATATTAGGAGGAGAAGTGGATGTGCCAACTATAGATGGCAAAAGAGCAAGGTTAAATATTCCTTCTGGAACACAATCTGAAACACAGTTTAGGCTTAAAGGAAAAGGCATGAGTATTTTAAGGCAAAATAGGAGAGGCGATATGTATGTTGAAACAAACGTAGAAATACCTGTAAATCTTACCAATAAGCAAAAATCAATTTTAAAGGATTTTGAAAAAGAAGGAGGAACATCAAAATCACACAGCCCAAAATCCCAAGGTTTCTTTAAAAAAATCAAAGAAGTTTGGGAAGATTTAACTTAAACTCTTTTCAACCAATACTCTCCAAAGTATAAGCAATTCTATGGCAAAAATAAAAGTAGGTATAGCAGGTTGTTTAGGGCGTATGGGCCAAGAGCTCACAAAACAAATATTAGAAAATAAAAACTTTATATTCGCTGGTGGTTTTGAGCATAAAGCACATCCAAAAATTGGAAAAAAAATTAGTGATGTTACAACTATCCAATCAGCAGAAGTTGTAACAAATAATGCCAGCTCTATTTTTAAAATAGCTGATGTTGTTATCGATTTTACTACTCCTCAATCAACATTATCAAATGTTAAAATTGCTAGTATTACAAAAACAGCTTTAGTTATTGGCACAACAGGTATTACTAAGGCACAAAAAAATAAAATTAAAAGTTACTCAAAAAAAACTCCTATCCTAATGTCATCCAATATGAGTATAGGAGTAAATCTTTTATTTGATTTAGTAAAAAAGGCAGCCTCTTCCCTTAAAGGAAATGAATACGATATTGAAATTGCAGAAACACATCACAAACACAAAGTTGATGCTCCTTCAGGCACAGCTCTTTCTTTGGGAGAATATGCTGCCGCAGGTCGTAAAACTACATTAGATAAAATAAAAGTTCTGGATCGCACCAAAAAACTAAATAAAAGAAAAAATGGTGATATTGGTTTTTCAGTTGTAAGGGGTGGCGAAATAGCCGGCGAGCACACTGTTAGTTTTATAAGTAAGGCTGATAGAATTGATCTTGTTCACAAAGCAAACAACAGATCAATTTTTGTCACTGGCGCATTAAAAGGAGCGATATTTGTTTCAAAAAAGAAGTCTGGTTATTTTGAGATGAAAGATTTGCTTAAAACTTAAAGTATTATAAAAAAATTACTTAAATTTTTTCAAATAAATTAACTTGATTAAAAAAATGGATAAAAGCTCAATAAATTTTGTTTACGGAAAATTAGCAAAAAAAATAGGTCAACCCATGACTGAACTTAATTACCGTAACCCCTATACTTTTTTAATATCTGTAGTTTTATCAGCTCAAGCAACTGATAAATCAGTGAATGCAGCAACGAAAGATTTATTCAAAGTTGTTAAAAGTCCAAAAGATATGGTTGCTTTAGGTGAGATAAAACTGAAAGGTTATATAAAAACAATAGGGCTTTATAATTCTAAAGCTAAAAATGTAATCAATCTCTCTAAGATATTAGTCAAAGATTTTAAGAGCAAGGTCCCAAAAGATTTTAAAGATCTTATCAGCCTCCCAGGTGTTGGTAACAAAACAGCAAGCGTTTATCAAAATGAAATATTAGATATTCCAAGAATTGCTGTTGATACACATGTTTACCGAGTTTCAAACAGAATTGGTTTAGCAAAAACAAAAACTGCCGACCAAACTCAAGAAGTTTTAGAGCAGATAACTCCAAAAAAATGGTTAAAAACTGCCCATCACTTGCTTATTTTGCATGGAAGATATACATGCAAATCGCAAAAACCGATTTGTGATGAATGTGTAATAGCAAAGCATTGCTTGTATTTAAAAAATGAAAAAAATAAAAAAAATATTAGCAGCCAATAGAAGTGAAATAGCTATTAGAATTTTCAGGGCTGCTGAAGAATCAGGTATTCGTACCGCTGCTATTTATTCCAAAGAAGATAGATTTGCCTTACATCGCTTTAAAACAGATGAAAGCTATCTTGTTGGTAGGGGAAAAGGGCCAATACAAGCATATTTAGATATTAACTCAATAATTGATATAGCAAAGAAGGCGGGCGTTGATGCCATTCACCCAGGTTATGGTTTTTTATCTGAAAATCCTGACTTTGCTGATTTGTGCGAGAAGAATGAAATCATTTTTATTGGCCCCAGTAAAGAAATATTAAGCAGATTAGGTAATAAGATTGCAGCAAAAGAAGTTGCTGATGAAGCAGGTGTTAGCACAATACCTTCAGTAAAAATTAGTGAAGACAATAAAAAA
>MDTE01132789.1_pt1 | contig 16556 bp, 19 predicted proteins | sample 811231 | NCBI WGS metagenome assembly MDTE01 (sample SAMN05326651, study PRJNA326480) | marine metagenome | isolation source: seawater | place: Indian Ocean: Red Sea | collected 2010
AACATTATATCAGTAATAAATTCAAATCTTCAATATGATATCTTATTTTTTTCTAAGTTTATCAGCTTCGAAAACCCCTAAAACACTCATATCTTCACAATGATAATTAAGATCTTCTAAAGAATTTTTAATTTTTTGATCATCTATATGACCTTCAACTTCACATAGAAAAAAGTAAGATGAAAAAGAATTTTTTTCTGGAAAACTCTGAAGTTTAATCATGTTAACTCCATTAATTGCCATTCCTTGTAATGCACTGTAAAGAGCTGCTGGTTTGCTTTTAAGTTTAAATAAAAAAGATGTAACATATGATTTGTTGTCATTTTCTGGTTGCATAATATCTTTTCCCATTAATAAGAATCTTGTAAAGTTTTCCTTGTTATCTTGTATATCTTTATCAATAATTTCTAGATCATAAATTTCTGCACTTAGACTAGATGCAATAGCTGCTTTTGTTTTATCTTTGGTTTCAGATACAAATTTTGCAGAACCAGCTGTGTCGGCTCTTACTTGTTCATTTAGTTTATTTTTTTTAATAAATATAGATGATTGACTTAAAGCTTGTGCATGCGAGTATACATCTTTAATATCTTCAATTTTAGTTCCTTTTAATCCTAACAAATTATGACTAATTTTATAAAAGTGCTCTGCATAAATATTTAGTCTGAATTTAAATATTAAATATTCTATACCTATATTCCCTGTTGTTTTGTTCGACTCAGGTATTATTGCTCTAATATTGTTATCGCTACTAGCCATTTCAAAACATTCATCAAAGGTTTTGCATGAAATAGTATTACATCCTGGATAGTTTTTTTTTGCACAACTTTCACTGTAGCTTCCAGGGATGCCTTGATAAGCAATTTTCATAATTTAAGATTTATATTCCATAAGTTTTTTTATTTCCAGAAAATCTTCGTTGGTATCTACTCCTACAGGTATAGAGTTTGCAAAAACAACATCAATTTTTATATTATTATCTAGCGCTCTAAGCTGTTCAAGTTTAAGATTAATTTCATTAGATGATTGTTTTAAACTTACAAACTTTTGAAGCGCTGTAACTTTATAAATATATATTCCGATGTGATGATAAATATTCTCTGATTTTTCATTATTTATAGTTCTTAAAAATTTTTTAGCTTGTGAAAATTTATTTTGTTTAATATTTTCTTCACAAATTACCTTCACAACATTTTTATTTTCAATATTTTTTGTATCTAATTTGCAAGCAAGTGTTGCCATCTCAAAATTATACTTAATTGCTAAATTATTTAAATTAACAATATCATTTGTATCTATTAAAGGTTCATCTCCCTGTAAATTAATTATATAGTCTATATCGTTTCTGTTAAGTTTTTTGTATGCCTCATATATTCTATCAGTTCCTGTCAAATGGTCTTTTTTTGTAAGTATGCTTTTTCCATTATTATTAACTACTTCCTGAAATATTTCCATATCACCTGTTGCAACATAAACCTCTCCAATATTTGTTGAATGACCTTTTTCATAAACATGATGAATAATTGATTTATTGTTTATTTTAAGAAGAGGCTTTCTTGGTAATCTAGAAGCATTTAGTCTAGAAGGTATTAATATAATAGTCTTAGTCATAATATTTACTACTCATGCGTCTTTGAGGCGCATAACAAAAAATAAAATTTAGTATTTATTTTTAAATTAATGTTATAAGTCCAATCTATAATATTGAATTATGGGTTTTGAAATAAATAAAATAATAGTTGCAGTTTTAGTAACAATTTTGGTGGTTTTTAGCATAGGAAAAATAAGTGATTTAATTTTTCAAACAGAAACAAACGTTGTGGCTTACAAAGTTGAAGTTACTTCAGAAACTACAGCTACAACTTCGGTCAGCGCAGAAGAATCAATAGATATAGCAGCCTTCTTAGCAATGGGTGATGTGGAACATGGTAAAAAAGTATTTAAAAAGTGTGCCGCATGTCATAGTATTAAAAAGGATGGGGGCAACAAAATTGGCAGTGCATTGTGGAATGTAGTTTTTCGTCCCGTTGGAGAAGTAGCTGATTATAAATATTCTAAAGCTTTAGCTTCATATGGTAAAGTATGGAATTGGGAAGAATTAAACGGTTTTTTAATTAAACCATCAAAATGGATACCTAATAATAAAATGGGTTTTGCTGGACTTAAATCTGAAAAGGACAGAGCATCAGTGATTTTATATTTAAATCAAAATAGTGATAACCCTAGGCCATTACCTTAATTTATTAAAACAATATAATAAGATACTTTTTTGTACATGAACTCTATTAAGAGCTTGTTGCCATACTCTTGACTGATTTCCTAAAAATATCTCTTCTGAAACTTCGTTTCCTCTTGGAAGACAATGTAAAAAAATTGAATCATTTTTTGCATATTTCATTAAACTTGAATTAATTCGAAAATTTTTGAAATCTTTAATTTTTTTTGCTTTATTAACTTTATCATTTAAAGAAACTACTTTATCAGAAAATATTACATCTGCATTTTTAGCAGCTTTTTTTGGATTATCAAAAAAATTGATTTTTCCTTTATTTTTTTTAACCCAATCCATTACAAACTTTGAAGGTCTATAATTTTTTGGACATCCGATATTCAAATTAAATTTAAATTTAATCGAAGCAGCTATTAAACTATTTAAAACATTATTAGTGTCACCAATCCAACTTATATTTAATGTAGATATTTTCTTCTTTTTTATTTCTTCGACAGTAAATACATCTGAAAGTACCTGACACGGATGAGAACTTGGACTCAGTAAGTTTATAATAGGAATAGTTAGATATTTACTAAAATTCTCTATTTTTTTATCACTATCAGTTCTTAACAAAAATCCATCACCATAGTTTGATAGTATCTTTGCAGTATCAGCCAAACTTTCTCCACCCTTTCCTAAATGCAATTCATTTTCTTTAATCGTTATTGTTCCACCACCTAATTGTGTTATTGCTAGATGAAAACTAAGACGAGTTCTGGAGCTTGCTTTTTCATACATTTGAACTAGTAATTTTCCTTTCAATGGTTGATCTTTGTCAATATCAAGTGAATTTAAATTTTTTCTCTTTTTTTTTCTTATTTTAGCATCTTTTAAAATTGCTATTAAATCTTTAGCTGGAATATCTTTAAGATTAATAAAGTTTTTCATGATTATTTATACTCTTTACAAACTTTCTTGATTATTTTTAAAGCTAAATCAATTTCATTTTTTTTAACATTTAGAGGAGGCAAAACTCTTATTACATTGTCTGCAGCTCTTATTGTTAATAAATAATTTTTCTCTAAAGATTTAATAAATTTTGATTGATCAAAATATAACTGTATTCCTATTAATAAACCTTTTCCTCTTATCTCTTTAATAATTTTTGGATAGTCATATTTAATTTTATTTAGTTCAGATATAAAATACTTTGACAATTTTGAGACATTTTTCAAAAAATTCTTTTTAAGTATTTGGTCTAAAACTGCATTTCCAACTGACATAGCTAAAGGATTTCCTCCAAACGTAGAACCATGTGATCCTGGTTTCATGCATTTTGCAACTTTATTTGTCATTAAAACTGCTCCGATCGGAAATCCTCCTCCAATACCTTTTGCTATTGGAACTATATCCGGTTTAACCTTAGAATGTTCAAATGCAAAAAACTTTCCAGTTCTTCCGATGCCGCATTGCACCTCATCAAGAATTAGTAATAAATTTTTTTTGTTGCATATTTTTCTCAATTCTTTTAAAGACCAGTCTGGTATAACTTTTATACCTCCTTCTCCCATTATGGGTTCAACCATAATTGCTGCAGTTTTTTTTGTTACAAGCTTCTTTAATTTTTTATGATCGCCAAAAACAAAATGGTCAAATCCAGGAGCATTTGGTCCAAAACCCTCGGTGTTTTTTTTTGATCCACTTGCACTTATTGCGGCTATGGTTCTTCCATGAAAAGAATTTTTTATACAGATTATTCTGTTTTTTTTCTTTTTCCCCTGTGAATAGAAATATTTTCTTGCAACTTTAATAGCAGCCTCTGTCGCCTCTACACCTGAGTTGGCAAACATTACTTTTTCTGCAAAAGTATTTTTTGTTAATTTTTTTGCTAATTTCTCGCCTTCGGGCGCTAGGAAAGCATTCGAGATATGCCAAACTTTTTTTGCTTGATTTATTAATGCTTTAATTAAATGAGGGTTTGAATGTCCGAGTGAATTTACAGCAATTCCAGACATCATATCCAAATACTTTTTTCTTTTATTGGAATACAAATAGCTACCTTTTCCATATATGAAGGAGATTTTTCTTCTGTTATAATTATTTACTAAATAGCTCATAAAATTTTAAAATATCTTATACACATTTAAATCATATTGACTTAAATAAAATGCAACCAATGGTTAAATTTCACTACAAAAAATAATTGTTAAAAAATACAAAAAAAAACTTGATAAAAACCATTAACTATGAGCTACATAATATTGTGTAAATTTTTTTAAAATACACTATATTTAGTAATTTATGAGCTGGGATGACAAAAAAATAGAAATATTAAAAAATGAGTGGGGCAAAGGTAAAACAGCTTCCCAAATTGCCGAAATGATTGGTGGGGTAAGCAGAAATGCTGTTATTGGTAAAGCACACAGACTTAACTTATCAATAAAAATAAAAAAAAGAATTAGTTCATCTAATTTTTCTAGTAAAGATTCTAAATTCAAAAAAAATGATATTATTACCTCTAAAAGATTAAAATTTAGAAGTTTAGTTTTAGATAAAAATTTTGAAGAAGCAAAAAATTTATCTTTAGAAGAACTAAATGAAAATACCTGCAAATATATGCAAGGACACCCGGATGAAAAAAGTTCGTCTTTCTGTGGAAGAAAAACTGTCGAAAAATTTTCATACTGTCCATTACATCTAATGATGGTTTACCAGCCAAAAGGTAAAAAAGATGAAATACCTCTTAAAACAGATGAGTTTCCAACTTTCTTAGAAAAAAAAGTTAAATCAGCTTAATATTTTAAATATATAAATTAATTTACTTCGTTTTTTGAAAATTCTCCACCTGTTTTCCACATATAAGAATATTTTGATATTTCTTTGTTAAAATATTTTAAATCAGAATTGAGTTTTAAGTCTATGTTAGTTTTATATTTACCAGATGGTGCATTTTTTTTACTCAATAAAATTAGTTGATCCCTAGTCAATAATGGATTTTTCATAGTAATCTCAAAAAATTTTGCAAAAAGTTTTGCTACTACCAATGGAGTTGGTATTAATATTCTTTTTATTTCTAAAGACCTCAGTAGTCTTTGAATGATTTCTTTAAAAGTAATTTTTTCTGGCCCTATACATTCTATAGTTTTATTTTTAATTTCGTTTAAAATAACTTTTTCAATTATTTCACACATGTCTGTAACGTGTATTGGGTAAAAAATTGTTTTCCCTTCATAATAAAGTGGAAATACAGGCAGTAGCTTGAGCATACTTAACAACAAAGTTGTAAAATTATCATCTCGTGAAAAAATTATTGATGGTTTAAGTATTGTATGGTTTTTAAAAATTTTTTTTACCTCAATTTCACCATCCAATTTGCTTGATGCATACTTGCTTTCTAAGGCATCCTCAATTCCTAATGCTGATATGTGTATAAATTGTTCTAAATTATTTTCTTTTGAAATTTTAGCCAATGCTTTGGGCAGCAAACTGTGCATATTATAGAAGGATGATTTATTTTTTTCATTTAATATGCCTACTAGATTTATGCAGATATCTTTATTTTTAAAGATTTCTTTAAGTCTCTCATAATTAAAGGACTCAAGCTCAACTATATCTATCCATCCAGCATTGCCTGATTTTTTAAGCATATAGCCTTTTCTATGAATATTTCTTGTTACTGCAGTAACTTTATAATTATTTCTTGTTAATTTTCTAAGTAAGTTCTTTCCAAGATGTCCCGTAGCTCCAAAAACTAGAATTTCTTTTGGTTTCATATATATATATAATTATGCAAATAGATATTAAAGTACATCAAAACGATATTCCAGCTGAAATAAAGCTAGATGACAAAAAATCATTAGCGGTAGACTCGGAGTTCTCGGGTCTTAATGTTAATAGAGACAAACTTTATCTAGTTCAGATTTCAACTGGTAATAATGATGCTCACATAATTCAATTAAATAGAGAAAATTATGACGCCCCAAATTTAAAGAGAATTTTGGTAAACAAAAACATAGAAAAAATATTTCATTATGCACGAGCAGATATGGCTTTCATAAAAAAATATCTAAACATTAATGTTGAAAATGTGAATTGTACTCGAACAATGTCTAAACTTGCAAGATCTTACTCTGACCAACATAGCCTAAAAGCGCTTGTAAAAGAATTTCTGGGAATTGAAATAAGTAAACAACATCAAAGTTCAGACTTTGGTGGTAAGTTAACTGATAAACAATTAACTTATGCAGCTAAAGATGTGATATATCTCCATAAAATCTCTCTAGCGCTAAAAGAAATATTAATTAGAGAAAAAAGATATGAACTGTATGATAAAGCTATAAAATTTTTACAAACAAGGGTTGACTTGGATTTAGCATCATTTACAGAAGATATATGGTCTCACTAGAAAAATCATGAAAAATATTTTTTCTTTAATTGGAAGAGAAGTAGTTCAAACAGAAATAGAAGGATTAAAAAAATTAAAAAAATCCATTAATAAAGATTTTGATAAAATAGTAAATTCAATTTTAAGATGCAAAGGCAAAGTAGTTTTTTCTGGAGTTGGTAAATCAGGTATTATCTCTGAAAAAATATCATCAACACTTTCATCTTTGGGAATACCTTCTTTTTATGTAGATGCAGGATCGTGCTCCCATGGAAATTTAGGTATGATAAGTTCTGGGGATATCCTAATTTTATTTAGTCATAGTGGAGAGTCAGCTGAATTAAAAAATATTATACAATATACAAAAAGAAATAGAAATATTACTTTAGTCGGAATAACATCAGAAAAAAATTCACTATTATATAAAGCAAGTAATTTAAATTTTTTACTGCCGGTGATTACTGAGGCAGGACCTGGAAATTATATCCCTACATCAAGTACAACTGCTCAGATTTGTTTTGGTGATGCTCTAGCAATATCTACAATTAAACAAAGAAAATTTTCTAAATTAGATTTTAAAAAATTTCACCCTAGTGGTAGTTTAGGTGCAAGATTAAAAACTGTTCGAGAATTGATGTATAAAGGAAAAGATATTCCATTTATTAGTGAAAATTCAGATATTAAATCTGCTCTTAGAGTATTCAATAAAAAAAACTTTGGAGTTTTAATTGTTGTAAACAAAAAAAAGAACACAATAGGAATTATATCTGACGGAGACTTAAAAAGAATAAATAATAAATCAGAAAATATTAATAATATTATTGTTAAAAAGGTTATGAAAAAAAATCCTAAAGTAGTAAATGAAGAAATGTTGGCAGTTGAGGCCCTTTCTATAATGAATAGTAAAAAAATTACCGCATTATGTGTATATAAAAAAAATAAAAGAAAAACTACTGGACTAATTCATATGCATAATATTCTGGATGCAAATATAAATTAAATGAAATTAAAGCTTATTTTTCAATTAATTTTAATTCTTATTATACTTTCAATTTTAGTTATATTTTATATTTCGTTTTTTAAAAAAAATGAAAAAGAAATTACAATTAACTCAGAAAAACCAGAAAAGATTATAGAAAATATAGATAGCAAAATAGCTAATCAATTAACTAATGTTGAATATAACTCAAGTGATAGTAAGGGTAATAAGTTCTATTTAAACGCTAAAAAAGCTAGTATTAATGCTGAAAGTAAGGAAAGTAATTTTGTACATCTAGAAGGCGTTACATCAATTATTTATATTAAAAACAAAGGTATGATTAATATTTACTCTAGCAATGCTTTATATGATAAAAATACACATGATACATTATTTTATAATAATGTTCAAATTGAATACTTAAATAATTTAATATTATCAGAAAACTTTGACGTAATATTTACAAAAAATTTTTCTAAAATTTATAATAATGTAATTTATAAAAACAATAAAGTTACTTTAAATACTGACCAAATGTTAATCGATATGAAAACTGGTGATATAAAATTAGAAATGATAAATACAGGTGATAAGGTAAAATTAATTACAAAATATGAGTACATTAATTAAAAAATTTAGAATTAAATCATTCAAAGATTTAAGTCCTGTTATAGAACTAAAAGACTTAACTATTTCTTATGGAAATAGAATAATAGTTGAACAATTAAACTTAAGTATTCAAAAAAGTGAAATATGTGGATTATTAGGTCCAAATGGTGCAGGAAAAAGTTCTATTTATCATTCAATAATTGGATTAGTTAAGCCTTCCTTTGGAAAAATTATTATTGATGGAAAAGATGCAACTAATATCCCAACTTATTTAAGATGTTCTAAATTTGGCATATCTTGGGTACCACAGTATGGTGGTTCATGGTCCGACTTAAGTGTGTTTGATAATTTAATGGCAATTGCAGAGCTTCATATTAAAAACAAAGAAGAGAGATTAGCAAAAATAAATAATCTGATTAGAAAATTTCAGTTACAGAATGTTGTTAAACTTAAAGCAAAATTTCTTTCTGGAGGACAAATACGAAAATTAACTTTGGCAATGGCAATGGTTAAAGAAACTAAAATTCTAATATTAGATGAACCATTTGCAGCGCTTGATCCACAAAGCGTTAGAATGATACAACAAATTATTGTAAGTCTGCAAACATTTGATAGAATTTCTGTTACTATCTCAGACCATAGTTCAAGAGATTTATTAAGTTGTGTTGATAAAGCAATGGTTTTATCAGAAGGTAAGATTGTTGCTAAAGGAACACCTCAAGAGCTTGTAAAAAACACTAGAGCTATTCAGGCTTATTTTGGTGAAGGTTTTAAAATTTAATCTTTAGTGAAAAATCAAGTCAAAATTAATGAGATAATAAAACCTTACAAAAAAAAAATTTTAGTCTCGAGCGACAAAAGTCTAAGTATTAGATGTATATTATTATCATCAATAGCAACTGGAAAATCCAAAATATATAATTTACTCAATTCTGAAGATGTAATTAATGCTTTAAGATCAATAAAAAAAATTGGTATAAATTATTTTGTAAAAAAAAATTACATAGAAATTCATGGCCTTGGAATAAATGGTTTTAGAATAAAAAAGAAAACAGTTCTTAACGCAGGTAATTCAGGAACTCTCGCAAGGTGCATTCTTGGATTATGTTCTGGAATAAACGAAAAAATTGAAATTATTGGAGATAAAAGTTTATCAAAAAGAGATTTTTTAAGAGTTATCAAGCCACTTAATTTATTTGGTGTTAAAGTTAAATCTAAAAATGGAAAGATGCCGCTGCAAATTAAAGGGTCAAATATTCTTAGACCAATTAATTACGTTGAAAGTATAGGGAGTGCTCAAATTAAAACTTGTATAATTTTTAGTGCAATTAATACTCGAGGAGTCACAACTCTTAAAGCAAAAAAATCCAGAAATCATACTGAGCTTATTTTAAAATATTTAAATTATCCAATCAAAATTAAAAAAACAAAAAAATATGATCAAATAAAAATTAAAGGACTTAATCAATTCAATTCATTTAATTATAAAGTTCCTGGCGATATAAGCTCAGCATCATTTTTTATTGTTTTAACTTTACTATCTAAAAACTCAGAACTTTTAATTAAAGATATAAATTTAAATCCAACAAGAACTGGTATTTTAAAAATTTTAAATCAAATGAAAGCAAAAGTAAAAATTTTAAATAAGAAAAATTATAAAGGAGAAACTGTAGGTGATATTCATATTAAAAGTACAAATAGTTTTAAATCAATTAACTGTGACCCTGTTATAAATAGTGAAGCTATAGATGAATTTTTATTAATTTTTTTAATAGCCGCAAAAGCAAAAGGAGTTTCAAAATTTAGAAATTTAAATGAACTTAACAAAAAAGAAAGTCCAAGATTAGATATATCTATAAAATTTTTAAAAATGATTGGAATAAAAGTATTTAGAAAAAAAAACAATATAAAAATTTATGGAAATCCTGATTTAAAATTAAGGAAAAACTATCATGTAAGAAAGTTTCTTAAAGACCATAGAGTTTTTATGATGTCGGTAATTGCGGCGCTTACACTTGGTGGTAATTGGAAAATAGATGATAAAGATTCAATAAAAACATCATTTCCAAAATTTTTAGAAATAACAAAAAAATTAGGAGCAAGGATTAATTGAAAAAAAAAAAATTTATAACGGTAGCGATTGACTCTCCGGCTGGAGCTGGAGCTGGAACTCAATCGAAATTAATTTCTAAACATTACAAATTATTTTACTTAGATACTGGAAAAATTTATAGATATATAGGCTACCTTAGATTAAAATATAAAAAAAATTTTTCTTATAATTTTATAAAAAAAAGGATAATTAATTTAAATCCTAAATTTCTATCAAATAAAAATCTTTTAACAGATGAAGTTGCAATATCAGCATCAATTATTGCTCAACAAAAAAAGATTAGGAATATCGTTCATCATTTTCAACAAAGATGTGCTTATAATCCACCTAAAAAATATTCTGGCTCTATACTCGATGGCAGAGATATAACATCAATACAATTAAGAGATGCAATGTTCAAATTTTTTATTACTGCAAGTTTAAAAACAAGAGCAAAAAGAAGATTTGAAGAGTACAAAAGATTAAATAAGGAAATTTCTTTTAAAGAAGTTTTAAAAAGCATTAAAATACGTGATAAATTAGATAGAACTAGAAAGTATGGCCCATTAAAAAAAACAAAAGATTCAATCTTGATTAATACTACTAAATTAAGTAAGAAAGCGTGCTTTAAAAAAATAAAAGCAATTATGGATAGGAAATTAAATAATTAATGGAAGTTTATAAAGATATTTCAAGCACTCAAAATCAAAAATTCCAAAAACTATTAATTGAAAACTTTTCAAAGACAAAAATTGAAGAAGGGAATCTTTTAACTGGAATAATTAGCAAAGTAAGCGAAAAACATGTGTATCTTATGATACATGGTATGAAGAGTGAAGCTTTAATAGATGTTAGTGAAATAAAATCAATTTATGGAAATAAACAAATTAAAGAAAATGATAAATTAGAAGTTTATTTAGAAAAAATTGAGGATAAAAATGGAGAAGTTATAGTTTCAGCAAGTAAGGCTCAAAAAATAAGAGGTTGGTATGTTCTTGAAAAAGCTTTTGAAAAAAATGAAAACGTTAAAGGAAAAATTATTTCAAAATGTAAAGGCGGTGTTATTGTTGAGCACATGGACACAAAATCATTAATGTTTTGTCCAGGCTCTCAAATTGATTCTAAGCCTTTAAAATCTCTTGATCATTTAGTAGGTGTAGAACAAGATTTTAAAATTATTAAGCTTGATAAATTTAGAGGCAATGCATGTGTTTCAAGAAGAGAGGTTATTAGTCACGTCAAAAAAGAAGATAAAGCAAAAATTTTAGAAAAATATAATGTTGGTGATATTATAAAAGATGCTATTGTAAAAGGATACAGTTCTTTTGGATGCTTTTTTGAAGTAAATAATGAAATCGATGTTTTAGTTCATCTTCAAGAAATTTCATATTCTAGAATTAATCACCCTGATGAAGTTTTTACTATTGGCGAAAAACATGACCTCAAAGTAATTTTTATTGATAAAGATAAAATGCAAATATCTTGCTCTATAAAAGCACTAACTCCTGACCCTTTTGAAAATATATCAAACTATCAAGTTGGAAAATCTTATAAAGCCAAAGTTATAAAGGTTGTAGATTATGGAGCATTTTGTGATTTACAACCAGGACTAACTTGCTTATTGCATTCAAGTGAAATTAGTTGGAGTAGAAAAAATCCATTACCAAGTAAATTTTTAAAAATAAACGATGAAATTGATTGTGTAATAACAGATATTGATATTGAAAAAAGAAGAATAGCAATATCTCATAAGCTTGCAAAAGAAAACCCTTATGAAGGTTTTGAAAAAAAATATCCAGTAAATTCAGTTCTAAAATGTAAAATTTCTAATATTAAAGATTTTTCAATTTACTTAAATATTAAAGAATTTAACATTGATGGATTTTTACATGCAAATGATCTCTCATATTATGGAAAGCCCGAAGAAGAAATAAAAAAATTTCAAAAAGGCGATGACCTAGAAGTGAAAGTTTTAGAAATTAAGACTAAAGATCAAAAAATCAAATTTGGTGTAAAACAACTTAAAGATGACCCATTTAATATTTTTAAAGATAAGAAAGTAAAAGATATCATTACTGTTAAGGTAAAATCTACAAATTCCAAAGGTTTATTGGTTACGCCTGAAGAAAATAATTTTGAGATTAATATTAAGAAAAACCAAATTGCTATAAATCCTGAAGATGCAAGAAGTAATCGCTTTTTACAAGGAGATCGAATTGATGCTGCTATTGCAGAGATAAATCATGAAAAAAGAAAGATTTCACTTAGTATTAAGCTGTTAGAAGAAATCCAAAATAAAGAGGCCGTTTCTAAGTTTGCAAGCCCTTTAAGTGGTAAAAATTTACCTTTTTCTTCACTTTCAGAAAAATTAGATAATAAAAAGAAAGAAGATAAATAAATTAAACTTGTCTGTATCTAAATCAGAAATAATAAACAAAATCGCAAAAAACTTTCCTAATCTTTATAAGAAAGATATAGATAAATTCATTGATATATTTTTATTTGAAATAACAAAAGCATTATCTAACGGGGAAAGAGTTGAATTAAGAGATGTAATGATGTTTGAAACAAGAATACAAAAAAAAAGAATATCTTTAAATCCAAAAACTTTGGAAAAAGTCGAGGTTCCAGAAAAGAAGAATATTTTATTTAAATGTTCAAAAGAATGGAAAAAAAAATTAAATGAAAAAAAATAAAATTTTTATTGCCTGTGATACGACAAAAATTGAAATCGTTAAAAATATTATTTACAAAACACAAACATCAAAACTCCAAATTGGTTATAAGTTTGGACTTGAATTTATTAACTCAAAACATGGAAGAAAATTTTTATCTAATTTAAAAAAAAAAATAATTTTTTTAGATTTAAAATTACACGACATTCCCAATACATGTTTATCAACCATTAAAGCTGTAAAAGATTTAAAGCCTGATTATATTACTATACATATCAGTTCAGGATTAAAAGCTTTGAAAGCTGTAAAAAAGGTTTCGGGAAAAACAAAAATAGTAGGTGTAAGTATTTTAACTTCTCTAAATGAAAAATATTTAAAAGAAATTGGTTATAATAAAAAACTTAATTCTCTTGTAGTCCATCAGGCAAAATTAGCATCTAAAGCAAAATTAGATGGTTTAGTGTGCTCTGCTCAAGAAGTAAAATTAGTAAAAAAAGTATTTAAAAAAGAAATTATAACTCCAGGAATTAGATTTAATTCAAAAAATAATGATCAAAAAAGAATAATGTCACCAATCAATGCATTTAGGACTGGAAGTAATTGGCTAGTTATAGGAAGACCTTTAACTAAGGGTAACATAAAAAAAAATCTTGAAATATTAATTGATCATTTGAAAAATGATTAAAGGTGTAAAAATTTGTGGGGTCTCTGATTTAGAGACTTTAAAATGTATTGTCAATCATCCTTACCCTCCTCGATTTATTGGATTTATTACAAATTATAAAAAATCAAAAAGATTTGTCGAATTTAATACACTAGAACAATTGACTAATTTTAAAAATAATAAAGTTAATTACGTATCAGTTTTGGTAGATCCTGATGATGAAATTTTAGAAAAAATTAAAGATCTTAATTTGGATTACTATCAATTATATGATGTTAACCCTGAAAGAACAAAATTAATAAAAAATAAGTATAATAAAAAAATTATCTCATCTATAACAATTCGAGATAAAGAGGATATTAATAATTATAAATTATACCAAAATATCTCGGATATTATCTTGTTCGATGGCAAAGGATATGAAAAATCTATTGGCTTTGATCATAAACTTTTAGATAATATACCAAATCATATTACAAAAATGATAGCTGGTAACATAAAAATTGATAATATCCCTATCATAAAAAATAAAGATTACATAATTGATTTAAGTGGTTCATTAGAAAACGAAGAAGGGAAAAAAGATCTAGACAAAATAAATTATTTTTTAAACAAGATTAAACAATATGAAGCTTAAAAAAAAAATACCATTAATTGATCAACACGATAAATTTGGGATGTGGGGAGGTAAATTTGGCGGAAATTTTGTTCCTGAAACACTAAAAAAACCAATTAAAGACTTGGAGATTCTTTTTAATAAATTAAGAAACAATAATAACTTTATTGCCGAAAGAGATAAGTATTTCAAAAATTGGATAGGTGTACCAACTAGATTTATAAAATTGAATAATTTGTCAAATCATATCGGTGGAGCTCAAATATGGTCAAAGGTAGTTTCTGATGCCAATGGAGGAGCTCACAAGATATATAATGCAACGGTTCATTGTTTATTGGCAAAGAAAGCTGGTAAAAAATTTATAGTTGGAGATACAGGTGCTGGATATGCTGGAAAAATGCTAAGCATGGCAGCAAAAAAATTTGGACTTAAATGTAAAATTTTTATGGGTGCAAAAGATATTAAAAGACAGCAACCTAACGTAAAAGCTATGAAGAAAAATGGAGCCGAAGTCATACCAGTTTATACTGGCAGTCAAACTCTTGTAGATGCTGTTTCAGAATGTATGAGATACTGGGTAGCAAATTGTGATACTACAGCAATGTGTGTGGGTTCTACTGTAGGACCTAATATTTTTGTTAAAATATGTGGTTGGAGCACTAGTCAAATATCAAGAGAATTAAAAGTACAAATTAAAAAGGAGTTTGGATCTGTTCCAAAGAAGTTGAAACTTTATAATTGTGTAGGCGGAGGTTCTTCTAGCTATGGATTTTGGAGTGAGTTTATAGACTATGATAAAAATCAAGTAGAGTTAATTGGAGTTGAGGCAGGAGGTCCTACAAATAGTAATAAACACGCAGCACCACTAACTTATGGATCAAAAATAGGTATCCTTCATGGGGCTGCACAGTATGTAAACCAAAACTCTGAAGGTCAAATTGAAGAAACAGAATCAATATCTGCCGGATTAGATTACCCAGGAGTATCACCATTACATTGTTTTCTAAAAGATACCAGAAGAGCCAGATATACAGCCGCAAGTGATGAAAATGCACTAGATGCATATAAACTCGTTACAAAGTTAGAAAATTTAAGACCCTCTCTTGAACCAAGTCATGCATTTTCGATTGCAATTAAAGAGGCAAAAAAATTGAGTAAAGATACAATTATTATAGTGAATAGTTGTGGCGATGCACATAAAGATAAAAATATTTTAAAAGCAAAATTAGGAAGAAAATATGAACAATTTAATTAGTTTAGCATTTAAAAAAGCAAGAATACAAAAAAGACCAGCTTTATTAAGTTATACTGTGGCAGGAGATAACACTAAAAAAAAATCTCTAAAGATTTTAAAATCATTGTCAAAACATGTAGATATATGCGAACTTGGATTTCCTCATAATACTCCAATTGCGGATGGAGGACAAATTCAAACAAGCGCTTATAGAGCAATTAAGAATGGAATTAAAATCAATGATGTATTTAAAATTGTAAAAGATTTTAAAAAAAATAATTTTTTTAAACCTATAATTTTAATGGGATATTATAATATGATTTACCAGTACGGAGAAAAGAATTTTTTAAATCGGTGTAAAAAATCTGGAGTGAGCGGCATCATAGTTGTGGATTTGCCTTGGCCAGAAAATATTAATTTTTCTAAAAAATGTAAAAAAAAAAACATTTGTTTTATACAACTTATTTCGCCAACGACATCATATAAACGATCTAAAAAAATTATTAAAGATTCTCATGATATGATTTATTACATTTCAATGCTATCTACTACTGGAGGTAAATTAAAAATTACACCTAAAGAGATCTTGTCAAATTATAGAAAAATAAAAAAAATAAATCCTAAAAAAAATTGTGTAATTGGTTTTGGAATTACAGAAAAATCTATTGGAAAATTAAAATCAGCCGATGGTTTGGTTGTAGGAAGTGCAATTTGTAAAGAAATTACAAAAAGTATTACAAAAAGACAAAATCCTGTCACAAATGTAAGTAGAATTGTGATAAAGTTGAAAAATAGAATTGCATGAACTGGATTAATAAAATTAAAAAATTTGGTGAAAGTATAAAAAGAAATATTAATAAAAAATTTCCTACAAAATCTGAAAGAGAGTCGAGCGCATGGACAAGTTGTTGCAAAGGTCCAATTCTAAAAGTAGAATTAGAAGAAAATCTATTTGTTTGTCCTCATTGCAACAAACACCATAGAATAAGTCCAATAAAAAGATTCGATATAATTTTTGGTAAAAATAAATATGAAATTTTAAAATCACCAATACCTAAAGATGATCCTCTAGAATGGTCTGATACAAAAAC
>MDTE01197182.1_pt1 | contig 16555 bp, 21 predicted proteins | sample 811231 | NCBI WGS metagenome assembly MDTE01 (sample SAMN05326651, study PRJNA326480) | marine metagenome | isolation source: seawater | place: Indian Ocean: Red Sea | collected 2010
AATCCAAATCGAGATGACCTACCTGATGTCGATATTGACTTCCCCCATTATCGTCAGGAAGAAGTGATGAATAGAATATTTGATCGATGGCCCGGACGTAGTGCTAGAATATCCAATTACGTGCTCTATCAAGATAAATCAGCAAGACGTGAAGCGGCTAAACGATTAGGTGCCAAGGGTAATCTCCCTCGCAGGTTTACATACGAATCAGTAGGAGTTGATCCTACAGAAGCAAAACGTATAGAAAATAAATTGAAAGGCAAAAAAAGATGCATATCAAAACACTGTGGAGGAATATTAATGTTTCAAAGGCAACTACCAAAAAGTCTGTTTACGGCGGAGAATCAAATATTGTTAGACAAAAACGAAGTAGAGGACTTAGAACATCTAAAGGTGGATGTTTTAGCCAATCGTGGTTTATCGCAACTGATGGAAATAGATCCAACCATACGACTAACAGAATATCCAGAAGAGGACTCTGCTACCTCGGACCTGTTGTGCAGAGGAGACGTATTGGGAGTGACCCAAGCAGAATCACCAGCCATGAGAAGATTATTCAGAGCGATACAACCAAAAAGTAGAAAGGACTGTGTGTTTGCTACTGCATTGATTAGGCCGGTGGCGATATCTGGACGTAAAAAAGCAACCATGTTTCATGACTGGTCACAGGAACGTATGAGTGACACAATTGTGTACGAGGACGATGCTATCGATAGAATATCTGAAGTACTCAACATAGACAAGTATGAAGCAGATATGTATCGTAGAGCGTTTGCTAAAAAGAATGAAGAAAAGTGTATGGAGTTTATATCAAGACTAGGTAATCATCCACGCAAAGACGAAATTATAAAAATGTTACAATCGCTATCAGGTTTTGGATTGTGTCGAGCTCATGCTGTAAATTTGGGTAGACTAATTTGGGCTTTGGCATATCAAAAAGCTCATAATCCAGAAAAATTTTGGAGAGCTTGTTTAAAACATTGTCAAGGTTCATACAGACGTTGGGTATATCGAACTGAAGCTAAACGTGTGGGTATTGAAGTTATAACACCAAGTAAATCAGATCATTGGGACACACCGCAGTTCCAATATCGCAAATATGGTTGGTGGAGCTCGCAAGAATTTATGCCAGGTATGTATGTAAAAGAATTGTATATGGACAAAGTAGAATTTGCAGGACTTGTTGCTAACGGGAGAGTGTTCCGAGGCGATAAAGGAAGATATGTAACTTTTCTTACACTAGGTATAGGCAACGGACAATACATAGATGTAACAATCAAAAAACCTTTTTCATACAGTGATCATGATGTCGTGTATGGACAAGGTACAATAAAACATTCTAATAATTCAGATTATATTGAATGCTATGACTCAAAAGGATTTCGACTAGAAAAATATATTTAAATAGTCGTATGTCAAAACCAATTAAGACTGTAAAAACCAAAACACAATTACAGACATTACTAAACAACATAGATGGCATTGGAAAAAAACTTCTAGCTGAATGGATAGACCTAGATCCAATTTATGTAGGATTAGAAACTAAGGCCAACTACGAAGACAGTATAAAAAAACATTTGATACAATCAACTAAAAATTTACCATTGAAAGGACATTGGTGTGAATTTGGAGTTCGTGAAGGCAGAAGTTTACAATGGCTAATTGAAGAATACCCTACACAAATAATACATGCATTTGATTCCTGGGAGGGTCTACCAGAGGACTGGGATCATGGACAAGGTATTGTATCTAGTATGGCTTGTGATCCACCAAAGGTTCCTGCACACATCAAACTACATAAGGGTTGGTTCAAAGATACTTTACCAATTTGGATAAATGAAAACGAAGGACCAATTAGTTTTTTACATATGGATGCTGATATCTATTCTTCAACCTTTGAAGTTTTGACAGCCTTAAATGATCAGATAGTTTCTGGAACCATAATTGCATTTGACGAATTTTGTAATTTTAGATTATCTGGCAAGATGAGTAAATGGCAACAACAAGAGTTCAAAGCTTTAATCGATTGGTTGGATAAATTTGATCGAGAAGTTGTGCCTTTAAATCGTAACTGGGCGTATCAAGCGACTTGTAAAGTCATCCGCTGATTTTGTTTCATGCACAAATAAAAAATCTGCATCTGAAGGATAATCTTTGTTTGTGACATCTCTCACGCAATCATCAACAGTGGCACAATGCATAATTTTCTTTTTCACAGTCCAATACCAATACATTTCATATCCTAACGAATTTAGATGTTCAAAATAAACGCCAGGGTCTGGAGTGTTCTGATCCCATATCTCTACCATTAAGGTTGGCTTATAAGTTTTAATCAAACTGTCAGCACCTTTTATTACATCTAATTCTGTCCCTTCAGTGTCAATTTTGATGAGCCCAATGTCAGTATGATTTTGTTCATCTAATTTAATTACATCTACTTCAACGGGTTTTCCCCATCCAGGATTTAAAAATCCGTTTTGTGATAATCTACGATCATCAATATAAAAGGTATCTTTCCCTTTAAAATTACTAACTGCCAAATTGTAAGTAGACACATTGGCAAATTTATCTTTCAATTTTTCTGTTTCTGCATAGCTAGGGGAAGGTTCATAAGCATGCACATGTTTAGTTTTTTTTGCAAAAAAAGTTGACATGATTCCTGCTGCGGCTCCAACATCAATACTTTCTTCATTTAAGGATAACAGGTTCATATTTTCCAAAGCAGTAAGACTACCGTTGGTTACTTTTTTATAACTTTTTTCAGTGAATACTCTTCTTTGTAGAACGTGTTTAGGTAATTGAATCATTTTTAAATATCATTCCCCATTTTCTTAGATAAGCTTTTGGAACTTTTTTGCTGTTTAATTTATTATCACGCCAATAAGGTGTTTTGATCATTACTAGTTTTGAGAAATGGTAAAGTAATCTGTTTGTTAATTTATAATCAAAAGTAAAATTAATTTCTCTAAACTTGTCAATCCAATATGGTGCTTTCTGACAATTGACATGATGATATCCTGGATAACCAGGTGGGCACCAAGTAAACACCACCCAATTACATTTTTGAAATACGTCTACAAAATCATAAACATTTTTTTCCTCAATGTGTTCACTAACTGAAACGCACCAACCTAAATCAATGTTAGGAAGTTCTTGCTTAAACTTTCCATCATTTTCAAAGTCATGTTTGAATAAATTTTTTGTAATTGGATTAATATGAGCGGAGGGATCTCCTTCAATACCATATGCATCATATTCCATTACCTCATTCGCAAATGCTACATTAAGGCCGTTCCCACAGCCAATATCTAAAAAAGTTTTACACTGTTTTTTGTCTTTAAAATATTTTAACAAAGCACCATTAATATGTCCTCGGTTCCAATGTCCACCAAAATTAGTATCTTCTATCATGCTCTTATTTGTATTTGTAAATTAATTCTTTGATGTTTTTTTACCCACCCACCTGTGTGCATTACGTTGCCTGCATCAAATAAAACTACATTTCCTATATCACTGGTGATCCTCACTGCTTTATCTAACAATAATTTTTGTTGTTCAGACCCGTCTTCAAGACAACGCCCAAAGCCAAAACTTTTTCTTAAAAAAGCTGGCAGCCTAAACACAGAACGTCTTGCTAAAGGGCTATTAAAATAACACCCTGTGGCTATCCCCCTTGCAAATAAAGTTTCAACAGGATCGTACTGCCATCTGTGAGAGCCTTTGACAAACCAGATAGGCCCATTGTCATCTGTTACAGGATCCAAATATAATAAAGCTTTCACCAAACCTTCTTTAGGATCAATATGTAAATTGGTTGTTACAGGTTTTGTTTTACAGTCTTCAAAGCTATGAAACAAATGTTGATCTGTGGGCTTAGAAATATGTAATGTTGCTTTAGTTACTGTAGGTGTATTTCTTGTTTTTAAAAATTTTTTAACAGCATCAATAATACCTACCTCATTAAACTTTGACTGTAATAAGAAAGTAACTTTTGGATAAAATTTATCAAGTTTTGGTAGGCTTCTATCATAGCTTCCTATGCTAGGTGTAGAGTCTGCTTTTTGTAATAAAAGGTCTATTTCTTTTCCTAAGATTTTTTTAATTTCAGTTATGTCTTGAATATGTCCGGGAGCAAAACCATTTTCATACAAATCATCGTGCCAGTGATTGTTTGGAATTGATCTCCAAGTTGGTTGCCTACGTTTTATTTCGTCTTCAAACGTCCTGCAAAAAGGAAACAACTGCAAAAGTCTTTTTTTCCATTTGTGGATATGAATTGCTTCTTCATCTTCCAGCGGCATTTCTTTTGATGTAGCATTTAGTAAGTTTTCTAATGCTTGACGGAAACCAATAAAGTTGTTTTGTTCATAAGTTGACTTCAGGTCATTTATGTAGTTTAAACAATTTGTGTCTGTCAATCTTTGCTCTTGTTTGACGTCCGCAAAGTTTGCCACATCCGGTAGGTTAAATCCGTGATCTATAATTGGATTGTCAAATCTCATACGCAATTTATTTAACTATAAATATTTGTATGGCAAATTATCATTTTAGTAACGGTTGTTCTTTTTCAGCAAAAAAGAAAAACAATAGCTGTCATCAATGGTTAGCAAGTTACTACGGTATTAAACAAGATCAAACAATTAATTTAGGAAAAGGTGGTAGAGGCAATGATAGAATTGTGCAAACCACTATGCAATTTTTTTATAATAATCCTGAAAGGATGAAGGATACCACAGTAAGCATAGGCTGGACAACTCCTTACAGATGGGACTTCATTCTAAAAACAAAACAGGAAGGAGCATATGTAATTCGAGGAGCTAACAAAGATTTTGATTGGCAATGGCAAACTTTTCATTTAGCAAAAGCTGATCCACCAGAGCCAGGAAGATTCTTTCTACAGTATGGGATTGAAGAACGTGGTATGGACCTTGAATTAACACATGCAGTAAAACTTTACACACAAATTTTAACCTTGCAATATTTTTTTAAAGCACATAATATTCCTTACGTGATGTATCATGCTTTAACAAACGACTGTCCTGTTGACAACGTAAATGGTATCAATAGGCCACAGCTAAAAAATTTAAGAGATCAAATAGACCAAAAACATTTTTTCCATTTTGATTCGTCAGAATCTGTACAAGAAAAAATTAAGATGCAACTTGCAAATAGATCATCACCTGAACATAGGTATTCTCACAACGAAGATTATTGTCAATCTCATTTTGAATATGTTGCCAAACACGGTCTAGGCAAAGCACCAAACGATGCACACCCCAACCCAGCTGGGCACGAAAGATGGGGGAAACTATTATATAAATTCACACAAGCTAATGGCCTTTTTCCTAACTAAAAGTTGTTTTATTCACACACCCAAGTGTGGTGGTAGATGGATTAAAAAACATTTAAACAACATCACAACAATCACTGATAAAGAATACGACGAAGGATTCCTTGGGCAAAAGAATACAGAACACTATGCTCCAACATGGGAAGAACTAGGAGATAAAAAACCTTTTGCATTTGTGAGACATCCTATTACCTGGCTGGCCAGTTTGCACAATCACCGAATAAGAAAAAAATCTAAATATGCTACTGATGGCAATTGGTTTGGCAGTCGTTTTCCTTTAGAGAAACTAGGAGATAATGACTGGCATAGATTTGTAAAAAATGTTTGTGGTTACACAGGTTGGATACAAGAATATTTTGATATGCATGTTGGTCAGTATGATAATAAAATTTTGATAGGTAAAATGGAAAACATTGAAGAGGATCTAATAACCATTTTACAACAATTGGACGAACCATTTGATATAGAAAAAATAAGAGGGCAGGGAAAAAATTTACATCGTGCTAAAATAGAAGGCACCATGAAACGTGTGAAAGCTTTAACGCAAAAAGAGATAGACGCTTTGTACGAAAGTCAAAAAATTACTTTTGAAAAATACGGTTACACTAAAGACTTTTCTTAATGTGAGACCAACACTCGCCAGATTCAAATTCTTCTAAACTCCATTGACAGTGTGCAATTTTATTTGCCCATTCGTTTTTGTTTCCGCGGTATGGATCATTTACGTCTTCCAACTTATTACTGCTGACATCATATACCATACTACCTGTATCACAAGCAATGCTAGGCACTCCGTGCAACACTGCATCAATGCCAGTGCCTGAAGTGTATGTAACCACACACCAAATATTTTTTAACTGTTCTTGAATACTTAAAAAATTATTTTGTTTTACATCACTTTCCTGCCAATGCACATCTTGAAGAAGCATTAGTTCTTCTTTCAATAACTTGTGTGCATATCCTTTTCTATACAGCGGATGGGGCCGTACAATAATTTTTCTATGTGTATGTTCTCGAAGCTTAATTACTGTGTCACGAGTCCAATCAAATATGTTTGTGCCTCTGAGGCTAGCATCTCCTACCTTTTGCATACAGACTAGAATATCCTCGCCGTTATTTTTCCAAGCAATGTTTGGATCGTACCCGTTACGTTCAAACACCATTTTTGATCTATCATGAGTAATAAATTCAAACCCCCACTTGGCGTCATCCCATAGAAAGCCGTTAACTCCGACTCTGAATTCATTATGTAATGCGGTTGTTATTGGGCGACCTACTAATTGTGTTTCTATCTGAACATATGGCATACCACTTTCCACAATTGTGCCTTTGCCACGGTGAGCAGGCTTACCACGTTTTGCTTTATAGCTACCAAAAATAATTGCACAATCATATTTCAAAGCATCTCTACTGTTACACACATCAACTGAATCGTCTATGCCTTTAGCAAATGCTTTCAAATATTTTAGATAATGATTGTTATTTGCTGAATCTTGAATTACCGCTACTTTCATATCATTATTTACGTAGCGAAGCGAAAGCGTTAATTTTACCAAATAGGCGTTTTAAGAAAATACGCGAAAGCGTAAAAATGCGTAGCGGTGATCTGACTTCTGTAAATACTGGTAATATGATCAACCATAGACTGTTCAAGCACTACAACATCGATACCGGCAAGGATCTACAGATTCCTGCTCGTTGTCCAAAACCTTTTGACACACTGCTGATTGACAGTTCCGGCAGTTGCTATGCCTGTGAATGCACAGCTTGGTTGCCACAGAGCATCGGCAACATACAGCTGACGCCTTTGCAAGACATCATCGACAGCAGCACACATGCCACACTGCAACAGTCAATCAACGACGGCACATACAGATACTGCAATAGTAACCTGTGTCCTTATATCAAACTTTATAAGAACACACAGAATGCCAATTGGAGTTTTGGACCTGATCATCAACACACCATGACACACAGTCACATCAAGCATCTGCGTTTGGCCATAGACAACAGTTGCAATCTCAAATGTCCCAGTTGTAGAACATCACGTATCATGCTCACACGTGGCAGTCAGTTTCGTGCTAGGCGACGCATGGCAGATCGTGTGATAGACTATATGAATGCTGCCACACAACCGCTTACTGTACACGTGGGATCAGACGGAGATCCGTTTGCAAGTTTGATCTACAGATACTTTCTCAGACATGCTCCATCCAAGGACAACATTGAACTGAGTTTGATGACCAACGGGTTGTTAATGAAACAAATGCACCCGCGAGTGGAATCACAGTTTCAAAGACTACGCAAGCTGGAAATCAGCATTGACGGCGCTACCAAACACACCTATGAAAAACTGAGACTGGGTGGAAACTTCCACAAACTCATGAGTAACCTGCACTGGTTGAACACCATTGACCATAGAAAAAACTTTGAAGTGCATCTGCACTTTGTGGTTCAGCCGGACAATTACAGAGAAATGATTGACATGATCAAACTCAGAGAAGATGTTGGTGCTGATAAATTGTTTTTCAATCCCATACAAAACTGGAACACGTTTGGCAACTGGTCTCAAATGAATATCATGCACAGTGAGCATCCAGATCATGAGCCGTTACAAAAAATGATAAAACAGATACTGCGTAGGCCAGATTACAACAGGTCAGTGTTGCTGCACGGCTTTGATAATTTATTTTAATTTGACACCAAATCGTTCCAAGAACAATTGAGCAAAACGTTCATGATGTTCCACACCATAATGCACTCCGTCTGCGGCATAGCTGGGATCTTTGTATTGCACACGTTGTTGATGCTTGTTCCAATAGGGCCAACAGTTGGCAATGGTGTAAGTCTCTAACACGTTAAGGTTTTTAATGTGTTCATGATATGACTGTTCTGCAAAACAATGAAACGCATGACATTTATTTTTTTCCGCAAATTTTTCTACAAAGAAAACATTTTTGAGAAAGTTATTTTTATCGGTGTATTCGTTTTCCATTTTCAACAGTTCGTCATCACTGGTCACACTCACAGGATCCCTGTCTAGACGCTCTCTTCTGCTCCAGGCAGGCCAACACACAACGATAACTTTGGGATCCAAAAGTTTTTCTGTGCCATGCAATATCCTCACTATCTTGTCTGCACTGGCGCCTGGTTGTCCAAGATTCCAATATCTATACCGGTTGCTGTTGTGCTGTGAAAGATGATGTACCCAATGCTGATTGTTTTCCAGGCCAACTCCGTAGGTGTGTGAACATCCTAACACAATGACGTTCCGTTTGCCGTCAGGCATTGGCTCCCAACTTGGACATCTCCAACCATGTGAAGACTCTGGCAGGCCTCTGTCTGTGTAAAAACCATACTCCATATAAGATTAATTAGTGAGCTTGTTGGTAGACCCGACAGGAGTCGAACCTGTGACCTTCTGTTCCGCAAACAGATGTTCTATCCAACTGAACTACGGGTCTACGAACCAGCCAAACCAAAATCACCTTTTTCACCTTTATTACCAAAAAAAGGAAGATAAAGGATTTTTGGTGCTGCTTCACGGATTCGAACCGCGGACCTACTGATTACAAATCAGTTGCTCTACCAGCTGAGCTAAAGCAGCGTTACAGTATTATACTACACTATAAACCTGCTGTAGTCTACCGTTTAAACGCACACAGACGCCTGTATACGCATGGTAAAAATGTTTCAGGATCAAGTGTTTAAGTGTTGTTATTACCAAGAAAAATATTATAAAATGCTTTTTCTTTGAACAAAACGCTGTAAATATAAAATGCAGGAGGACAAAAATGAATAAGGAAACAATCAGAGGTTTACTGTACGTTATGTTTGCCGCTATATTTCTTTTTGTAATATTAAGCTGTGCCAAAAAACCTGCTCCGCCCTTAATTGTGGAAGCAGAACCAAAACTTGAAAAAAGTGGCGAACTAGAAACAATAGGTAAAATGGAATCTATTGCAGATGCGTTAGGATGTGTGTTTGCCCCACAAACTTGTAATAAAGACTAGCATAAATATACACACAGGAGATAATGATATGAAAGATTTTATCAAAAATAAAAAAGTTTGGATAGGTGCAGCTATAGTGATCATCGTTATTGGATGGGCAGTATGGTCAGGACAACCTGCTCCAGAAGTAGTACAGTAATAGGGAGAACACCATGTTTTTAACAATTGGTTTCGTAGCTGGATTCATCATAGGCTGGTGGGTCAATGAAAAAGTTGAAAATCTTGGAGACAAATTAAATCCACTCAAGTGGTTTAAATAATCCTTTACACATATGAAGCGTTTAGACATCAGCGAACAAACAGCAGTTTCAATGCCGATGAAGAATTTGATTGCTATTGTGGTTGCGGTGGCAGTTGGTGTCTGGGCGTACTTTGGTGTCATTGAAAGACTTAACAAACTAGAAACACAGTCTGTATTGCTAGAAAAAGACATGACTGCTGAAGACGAAAGACTCCATAACGAAGTAACTAAAAACACAAATTTCAGAATTAAATATCCTCGAGGTGAGCTAGGTCAAAGCTCGCAAGACATTGAACAATTCATGCTGATAGAAGATTTATACACATCAGTTGAAAGAATGCAGAAGCATCTAGACAGCATGGCCAATAATAAAATCAATATTGAGTTTCTTAATAAACAAATGGACAAGGCTTTGCAAAGCATTGAAAAACTAAAAGATGCTGACAGAGAAATTGTTTACAAAAATGGAAATGACCAATGATTGAAACAGTGGTAGCATTGTTGATGATAGTCAACAACGAAATAAAAGAACACCGTATCCAAGAGTCAATGGCAAAATGTCTTAGAGGTAAAAGAACAGCAGAAAGAAATTACAGTCCAAACATCAAGTACCAGTGTATCAAAACTAAAGCAGAACTTGAAGTGTACATGGGCGAAACCAGTATCAAAAAAATTATACTAGATTGATGACAAAAGGTATTATTATTTTTTGGTTAGGTGTAATTGCTATCAGTGCTTTTCTTGGCATCTATGTTTGGTAACTAGAAATAATTTTCAGGGCCACCTTCTCTTTCTAATTCATTGGTAAAGCAGTGTAATCCGTTGTCCCAGAAGTAACAAGTTTTTAAATTTAAATCAATACATTCAATTTTATATTTTTCAAGTTGTTTAAACACATGTTCGTCGTAACCTGGAAACATCACTGTATCTTCATTGATACTAAGAGCATTTAAACTGAAAGCAGTTTCTTCTGGTTTGCTTTGCTGGTACCAGTGCCATTGTTTTACAAGCATAGGATGATACTTTGAATACCTTAAATCATAATGTAGTTTTGTAAATTTGTGTGAGTCATAACTGATATAAATTTTATCCCAACTGTTAAAACAATCAGGCAAGTGTTTCAGTGTTGTAATAAGTAGACCAGGTCTTACTAAAAAAAGTGCACCATCTAGATGGCCGTCTGTATCAACCTGTATGAATTGAGTATCTGGCCTACGATCCAAAATGTGTTTTTTTATTATTTCGAATCCTGGCTGACTACCGTAAGGACTTACTTTGGCACTATGAAAAATATGTTTGCCACAACGTAAAAAATTTGCTCCATCATAGAAAGGACTATTGACTTGTTCTGTGTTTTCTTCATTGAACGGGACAACTTCACCAAACCAGCGTTTTACTTTGCTACTCATGTTAAACACATGATCCAAACTGCGACTTCTTAATTGATGCCAAGCAAAATGTTGATGTGGAATAATTACATCTTCGCCGTAAACTAAAAACCAATCTCTAACTGCCAATGGCAGAGATTGTGCAGGATCCTGTGCTACGTTATATGTTTTACATTCTTCAATGGTAACGCCTTGATAAGTCAAAGCTTGTTTTATGATATTAAAGTCTTGGCGTGTTTGATCAAATAAAAGTTCAAGGTCTTTTTTGTGAGATTGTCCTAATACAGATAAGTTTTGTAAAAGGTCTACATTTGAATTAATATTTCCAACTGCAATATATTTTAATGGCTGAAATTCAGAAAATACGTTAAACATTTTTAAGCCATACCTGTATTGTTCTTCTAATATTGCTACCTGTGTTGATTGTTGTCACACAGTGAGGGGTGTTCCCTTCTTGTAATACAGCATTGTTAATTTCAGGTTTGATAGCAAAAATTTTATTGTCTTGCTTATACATGAAGTAACCGCCGTCGTCTTCGTGATGACTTGAAAGATATATTGTAACTGCACCGTGGTGCAAGCCATCGTCATGCCATGGTATATAACTTCCAGGAGTCCAAAACATAAACACCGGAGTAGTTTCAAAGTTTCCTATTTTGTTTTTCACTTGTAAATCTATTTCATTAATGATATCTTGATCGTCAACAGAGGCAATCAAGACTGGAGTGCTTTGCTTGATGAGATCTTTGTGCCATGACTGATTAGTTCTGAGATAAGGTCCTTTGTAGTTGCTGGTAATACTTTGAGCCTTAGACAACATTTCAATGTCTAAGAAAGATTCAAATTGTGTAATCATTATTTTGAGTGTGGTGGCAGTTTCTTTTCAACCCACCAAATGTGTTTTCTGGTTATAGGGTCGTACTTTCTTACTCTCAATTTAATATTTTTCTTTTCGCCTTTGGTTGGTTTTTTAGCATAGTAATAGAATGCATGATCCTTCATGTCCTTATCTTCCGGAACAAGTCTTACTTTAACGTAAGGTTTTTTGCTTTTTGGTTTGTCTTTTGCCATGCGTGTGTCCGAGATAATATGCTATTGCTATAAAGGCTGTGATTAATAAAGTGTGCCAAATGTAAAATATCATAATATCCTATCTGTTGTTTTAATATTATCCATATACTGTTTAGTTCTTTTTCTAAAGTCCAGTTTAGATTCTTCTTCTGGTGTTAAAGGGATCAATTCTGTTTTTCCTTTATTCCATTTATACAGCGGTGTAAAAGGCCCTTTCTTATCGTTAATTGGATCAGGATCCATTACTTCGTCCCAATCAAACGGACCAATCAATGATCCTTTCACAGTGTCATTTGTAATCCTGTCCCTGGTGCCTGTGTGCTTGAATGCGTTAGCTTCTGTACCTGCATATATCATTATCATTGGCCATACAGGAGTTTGATCAAAGTATTTGCCAAAGTGTTCATTGAAAGACTCTGGGCTTCTTTGTAAACAACTCATAAAGCCAATGTCATAACCAAGATCTTGTAGTTGTCTTGCATATTCGAATGCTTGGATGTTTTGCACAGCACCGTAGGCTCGGTTCCAGGTTACAATATCTAGATGATCAGTCAGTCTCGTTTCACCTGCAAAGAAGCCTTTATCAAATAGTTCACGAGAGTACGGCTTGTCTATTCTTTTTTCAGTATTATCTTCTTCTGGTGTCATTGCCCAAATGGCTATGTGGCCGCAGTTTTTTATTGTATTTCTACACATTCCAGTGTGAGTATAATCACTCATCCAATCCCATACATCATCGACTACATGCTTACCATCGCGATGTGGTAACCAAACACGGTGATGATATCGTACAATGCTAGGCATCTGTAATGCTTTTTTCAATGCAAAGTTGATGTGTTCTTCTGTTGGATCCTTACTATCCTCAGTGTACCCAATTGAAAAATATAACATGTTTGAATTTGTCATATCAATATTTATAGGGTAGGAAATAGCCTAGTCTAATTCAGTTCTGACTATGTGCTTTCTCAATGCTCTCACTAACTCTTCTATCTTATCAATACAAGCAATCATGTCTCTGTCTGTGATATACTTGGCACGATCCTTTAGTCTATCATATTCTTTTATAGATATCTGTACCATTGGAGACATATCTCGAGATCCTTCATTTTCATATGTCATGTCGTTACCATGATCCTTATGTGAGTCATACATCCTTTTATCTTCAGTCATCTTACTCCTTGTTGTCTTCCTGACGTGACGTGACAATCTTGTCAGCAAGTCCGTATGCCACTGCCTCTTCTGGAGTCATAAATTTATCTCTCTCCATATCTTCTTTCAGCTTGTCTAAAGGTTGGCCTGTGGTCTTTTGATAAATCTCAGTCAACTCTTTTTTCCATCTCAACAACTCGTTGGCTCTAATTTCAACATCAGTGGCCTGTCCACTGGCGCCACCTAAGGGTTGATGTATCATGTGTCTCGAGTGCGGAAGCATAAGCCTTTTTCCTTTAGTACCTGCAGAAGCCAATAGACTGCCCATTGAACATGCCTGTCCGACAACTATGGTCTGTATATCTGTACTAATGTATTGCATAGTGTCGTATATGGCCATGCCTGCGGTGACCAACCCACCTGGGCTATTGATATACACAGTGATATCCTTTTTTGAATCTTGAGATTCTAAAAACAACAACTGTGAACTTAATAAACTTGCTGTGTGTTCGCCTATAGCCCCTTCGAGGAAAATTATTCTATCTTTCAATAATCGTGAAAAGATATCATAACTTCTTTCGCCTTTGGATGTTTGTTCAATTACTATTGGTGTCAGTGGCATAATTGCTTATTGTAAAGCAAAGCAACTAGTTTGTCAACACCTGACTTTCGATATATTTGTATGTGTGTGCAAGACCTTGTTTCAGCGGATAGCTAGGCTTCCAGCCTGTCAGTAAGTGAATTTTGGTATTATCGCTGTTCCTACGCATGCAACCAGCCGGTCCTGAAGGCAAGTATTTCTTTTCAATCTTCTTACCTGATATCTCAATCAACAGGTCAGCCAGTGTGGTCATTGTGATGCATTCGTCAGATCCCATGTTGATAGGAGTTTGAATGTTGTGGTCTATGATTTTGTCAAGTCCTATCATGAGATCATCTATGTAACAAAACGATCTCATCTGTGTGCCGTCACCCCATATTTCCATTTCACCTGGATTGTCAGCTTTGATCAGTTTCACACACATGGCAGCCACCACTTTGGAGTTTTCAAATATGTCACAGTGTGGACCATACATTGCATGAAATATAGGAATAGCCACGGGCATCTTGTGATACTTGGCATACTCCTGTACCAACTGTGTGTTGTAAAGTTTTTCCATGCCATACATCTTTTCTGGCTTGGCTGGCCAGATGTGTTCGTCTTCGTTGAGATCCGGTCCGTTGTGTCCTTGATGATCCACATTGTACATCATTGCAGAAGCCGGATAGATAAAGTGTGATTTGTTTTTGGCCGCAAAGTCGAGTGCGTTGATACTCTGTATAGGATTACTACGCCCTGTGGCCATCTGAGCAGCACCTACGTTCTTGGAGTTAGGCACATCTGCTGACATACAGTACACACGATCAAAGTCGTTGTCTATCTTGATCGACTCTTCCATGTCATGTCCAATGAATTCATCCACAAACACAGGATCTCCAACTTTGAGTTTTTTATCCAAACCAACCACATAATGGCCTTGCTTCTTCAAATGTTGTGCGAGATTTTTTGCAATGAATCCTTGACAGCCAGTAATCAATATTTTCATATCAATATTTACAGGCCTAGTCTTTGAGTGTCTTCCAATATGGGTGGGTCTGCTTGGTAGTGAGATCTCTACGCTTTGAGCTCATCTGTGACTTTCTGGAATATCCTTTCATGTGATCCATGTATTGACCCAGTTCAGAGTTGATAAACGGATGTCGGGCTTTTCGTTCGCCTGCCCATCTACCGTCGTTGAGGTCTTCGTTTTGAATCTTGCCTGCCTGTTCCATTTCTATACGCACAGCATCAAACGTAAAAGAATCTGTGTAACCGGCTATGGGGAAATGATTGAGAAAGCCTTTCTGTATGTTGAAGAACAGATCTTCTGTGTAATACTGCTTCCAACGTTCGAAAAACTCGTCTGCACGCGGATGAGCTGTGTTGAATGCATAGTAACCTGTTTCAGAAAAGCCTTTTTTGGGTCTGCCCAGATATGATGTAAATGCTCGATCGGGTATGATGTGTTCCAACCACTGCATGGGTATCTTTTCAAATGTCAGTAGATCTGCATCCAAGAACCACAGCATGTCTGGTTTGGTACGCTGATATGCGTCAATGCACGCAAACACCTTGTAACTGAAACGCACAGCATCATACACATAAACTGAAGTGTCTTTGTCAAAGCCTTTCATTTCCTGTTTGCTCTGTGTGATGCGTGGGTTGAGTTCTGCATTGTCTTTGTGCCTGTCAATGAACTGTTTGAGTTCAGGCTGTGCTTGGCACAGGTCCACATACTCCACACGATCCAACTGAATCTGCTGTGACATGTCGTCGGGATACAGCAAAATTTTAGCATGCTCAGGCCAATTACGCACTGTGCTTTCCACACATGGTCGTACCGGCTCGGGCCAATACTTGGTGCCCCAAGTGGTTGCTATGGTCAGTGATTTCACTGCACAACTCCTTGAATCACAGCAAGCATGTGATCTATGTTGGATCTTATGTCTTTGCTGCCGTTGCCCACAAAAAATCCGTTGTCGTGTATGTCGTCTGCGGCTGCGTAATCGTGATTGTCGATGTAGTCTAGATCTCGCATAACCGGCTGTCGGAGAAAGTTTCTTGATGCCAGGGGTCTGTTTTGGATGCCTGCACGATCCAGTGCTGCGACCACTTCTGCTCTGCGACCTTTCAGTTCGCCTGTGAGCACCATGCCAAATGTGAACCAACTGCTCGTGCCTGTGGTGTGTTGTATTCTGCACCACGATTGACCCGCAAACTGGGAGATAAAATGATGTGCATTGAGGTTGCGTGTTTGCATTATCGCGGGCCATTTTTTCAGTTGTTCTAGGCCTATGGCACCACTCATTTCCAAAGGTCTCACATTGTAGCCGGGTGTGGCAAACACAAAATTGTCTGTGAATGCATTGCCGGTTTTGCGATACAAGGGTGAGTCTGCCGGCAAGTCTCTGACCCAACCGTGAGCTCGTAAACTGCGTAGATAATCTCTGTCATCTGTGTTTTGGCACAGCACCATGCCACCTTCCATGGTCTGTATGTGATGAGAGAAGAAAAAACTGAATGATCCGGCCACGCCCATGGTTCCGGTGTATTGACCTGCATATTGGGCTCCCATGCTCTCACAGTTGTCTTCTATTAACTGTAGGTTGTGTTTTCGGCAGATATCGCGAATCTTGTTGTAATCGCAACTGTTGCCCAACAAGTTCACTGCCATGATTGCAGAGGTGCGAGGAGTGATGGCCTGTTCAATTTTTCGGACATCTATGTTCCATGTGTACGGGTCCACATCCACAAAATTCAATC
>MDTE01139728.1_pt1 | contig 16554 bp, 15 predicted proteins | sample 811231 | NCBI WGS metagenome assembly MDTE01 (sample SAMN05326651, study PRJNA326480) | marine metagenome | isolation source: seawater | place: Indian Ocean: Red Sea | collected 2010
ATTAGTGCCATATATTACGCTTCAATAATAAAGAATGATAAAAGTGGATATAATGCCGTTGAAAAACGGCGCGCGAATTTATACAATGGATGTTGATGAAACAATGGTTCAACTTATTTAACTTACGGGGGAAATAATGACTAATTGTCAATCTATATTTGTTACTAAACATGGGGCACCGGATGTACTCCAGTTCAAGTCTGATCAAATCGATGATCCTAAAATTGGAGATGTTTGTGTTAAAATAAGCTATACGGGTATTAATTTTGCTGATCTTATGGGTAGGATGGGATTGTATCCAACAGCACCAAAACCGCCTTATGTACCTGGTTTTGAAATTGCCGGTACCATAGAAAAAACAGGTGATGATTCGATGGCTGAATTTATTGGTAGTAATGTTGTGGGCTTATCTCGCTTTCATGGATACTCAACTCATGTGAATGTACCAGTAGAACAACTCTTCTTTATTGATAATAAATGGCTAGATGTGGCAGCAGCGGTTCCTGTAACTTATTTGACAGCCTATTTTATGATGGTTCATCAAGCTGCAATTAAGGAAGGAGAGTGGTTCTTAATTCATGGAATTGGAGGAGGAGTTGGAATAGCCGCACTGCAGATTGCTCAGCATCTAGGAGCAAAAATCATTGGTACCTGCTCGGGTTGGAAGCATGCTCAAATCAGTGAAATGGGTGTTGATAATTTAATTGATTATCGCACAGAAAATTTTAGGGAGCGAGTATTGGAAATCACTGATGGTAGAGGTGCCGATGTAATCATTGACTCATTAGGCGGAAAAAATCTAAATGAAAGTTATAATTGCTTATCCGAATTTGGTCGTTTGATTTCTTATGGTTTTTCAAAGGCAGCATTAGGAAAAAGAAAAAATTTTATAAAAATTTTACCCGAGTATTTAGGGATCCCAAAATTTAATCCTATGCATTTAATGGCGAAAAATAAAGGAGTCTTCGGATTCCATCTGGGTTTGATACGCCAAAGACAAGATTTGGTAAAACTCTATGGACAAAAACTACTTAAATGGCTAGATAAAGGAATTATTACTCCTAAGGTTGCTGCTGTTTTTCCATTGTCAAAAGCTGCTGATGCCCATCAATATATAACTGATCGAAAAAACTTTGGAAAAGTTTTGCTAATGGCAGATAAATGAGTTTTGAAAAACTAGAAAATGAAGTTACTTCTTGTAGAAAATGTGATCGGCTTGTTGAATTTCGTCAAAAAATTGCACAACAAAAGCGGAAATCTTATATGAACTGGGAATATTGGGGTAAAGGTGTTCCCGGGTATGGTGATATAAATGCAAAACTAATGATACTAGGACTGGCACCTGCAGCACACGGAGGTAACAGGACAGGAAGAGTATTTACTGGCGATAAGTCTGCTGACTTTTTATTCAAATGTTTACACCATGTTGGATTAGCTAATCAACCCAACTCTGATCATCGGAATGATGGTCTTTCCTTAGATGGCTATATCACTCCAGCTGTTAAATGTGTACCACCCGGTGATAAACCTACTTCTGAAGAGAAAGAAAATTGTGAACCTTTTTTATCACGTGAATTTGAATTATTAAAAAAATTGAAAGTTGTTTTAGGTTTAGGAAAAATTGGATTTGATTCTTGTCTCAAATTTCATAGAAAATTTCATCCAATAAAATTGAAAGATTATCAATTTGGACATGGTGTCCGCTATGAACTTCCAAATGGATTGGTCTTATTTGGAGCATTCCATCCCAGTCCTAGGAATGTGAATACTGGAAGATTGACCTTTAATATGATGGTAGACTTTTTAAACATAGTAAAAAAGGAGCTTTAATAGAAAATTTAACTTAATAAAATTTTATCATTATGATAAGCATGTTAATTATAATTTTTTATGTTTTTTTACTCTAATGCAATAAATCATTATTTTCCTTCTTTATAACTAAATATTCCCAATCTTTGATTTCTACAGTGGCATATTGTGGTATTGCAATGGATTTTCTAAATGCAGTTGGATAAATCCTGACTTCTTTTTTATTGACTAATAGATTTATAGGCATGTCAAAACCATTTATCGTACTTGTCCATCTAAAATAAAATTTTCCCTCATTTTGAGAAAATTCTAATGTAGGAACCATTCGATCAAAAAGATATTGTCCAAAGAATTTGTTTAGATCTAATCCGGTCTGTTCAGCAAAATAATCTCGGACATCTTCCGTGCAGACTACACTCTTTGCATTATCAATAGCAAATCCCTTTAATGTTGTGAAGAATAATTCATCATTATCAATTACATTCCGCAAAGTATGAATAACCCAGGATCCTTTATTGTATGCATCACTAAAGCCCCAGTAATTTTGTTCTCTTGGACCAACGATAGCTTTTTTATTCCCTATGCCTCGCCTTTTCTGGATCAAAAAATCTAAAGATATTTCATAACCTAAAAGGTATTCGACATAAAGAGCTTCAGTGTAGGTTCCAAATCCTTCATGGATCCATACATCTGCAGGATCACAGGCAGTAATACTATTACCCCACCACTCGTGAGCCGTTTCATGTAAGGTGATATAATCAATAAATCCATAGATATTTCTTGATTTGGATTTATCATAAACACGGAAATCGTTTCCATAAGTCACAGCGGATTGATGCTCCATTCCTAAATACGGGGCCTGCACAAGTTTATATCCATCATCCCACCATTGGTATGGCCCGAAGTAATACTCCAGGGCTCGTATAATTGTGCGCGCTTCCTTGAAATGTTCTCGCGCTACTTCTTCATTATAATCTAGGACATAATAGCTAGCATCTTGAATTTTCCCCAATGAATGAATAGTATCCTGTATAATGGCATAATGTCCGATATTGACAGAAATATTGTAATTATTAATTGGGTTATTTACAAACCAGCGATATTCATTTTTGCCATTATCAAGTTTTTTTATTTCTTTTAATTGGCCACTGGAAACACACATCAACTCATTGGAAACGGAAATATTGATTGCCATACTGTCTGGTTCATCAGCAATATGGTCTTTGCATGGCCACCAGTGACTGGCCCCAAGACCTTCGCTAGTTACAGCCACAAAATGACGCCCTGCTTTATCTTTTTCCCATACAAATCCATCGTCCCAAGGCGGTCTTGGTGCTTCTCTAGGAGTGCCACTGTAATGGACTGTGAAATAAAACTCACTGCCTGCAGATATAGCAGGGAATTGGATAAAAACTGCGTCTTCGTTACGAGAGAATTCCAAATTTGAATTAGAATAAACAATTTTTTCAATATTCATCTGATTACGAAGATCGACTTGAAGAGTTTGAAAATCATTTACGGCAATAGAAGTGATTGTATTATATCCACTTATAAACCTGCGATCTACGTCAATATCCAAATTCAAATCATAAAATTTTACGTCATAGCAAGTGCGTTCAGGAGATAATTGTCCCATTAATTGATTACGTATAGTTAATTCGGGATATTGATCAGAATCGTTTGGATTACTCAATGAAGTACTTGTATACCGGTTAACATCTTTCATCGCATTGAAAGTTATACAATTGAATGTTAACAGTGAGATAGGTAGTATGAACAATAATTTTAACATGAAAAATTAAAACTGAGGATGAAGTGGAGCCGATCAGGATCGAACTGACGACCTCTTGAATGCCATTCAAGCGCTCTCCCAACTGAGCTACGGCCCCATAATGATTTAGAAATTACAATACAGAGATCAGGAATAGTGAACAAAATTATTTGGATAGGTACTAATAGCCATGGATAACTGGGTTTTTCAATGGCCCATCTAACTTTAATATAATTGTCGCTCCCTTCCTATTTAGTGTTTTTCCTTGTCCTTTTTCCCAATTGCGTATCCATTTTCTCACACCCAAAGAAATTGGATGGATTTTTACTACCATTTTATGGAGAAGAATTTCTGGGTGTATTTTATCCTGCCTAAGAGAGTAATCTCCATCAATATTTATTTTTAGGAATGGTGTTGCTAGTACAAATTTTATATCACCTGTATATTCATTCATTAGATTGATTGATAATTCTATCAATCTAACTTTAAGCTCATTATTCCAAATTCCCAATGTTTCCAGCATAGATTGGATTTCTGGCTCATCCTTTAAACCATCGGGTATCTTGATTTCAAAATTCCTGATTGTAAATTTTCCTTCACCGTGTTTGACTTTTGGTAGTGAAGATAAGTTTCCTAAAAATGCAACTTTCCTTACTTCCAGAACCAGATTAGCTAAATTTATTCTGGTGTGATTATTCAAGTCATTTTCAGGATTTGCAGTAACAGAAATATTTTCAATTTTAAATTGACCTTGGTCCAAAATAAAATCAAAATTAGTCTTATCAGGGTATTTGATTATTTCAATTTTAGATGAATATATTTGAGAAATTTCTCGAATATTTAAAGCATAATCCCAGAATGTTTCCGGAATATTATAGAGTGAATCATGTGCAGATTCCAATTGGAAGGTTCTGCTATGCCAATCAAATACGATTGGTTGAGTCTTAGGAATAGGATTGATATGAGTAGGATGGGCAATAATCTGTCTAGGAAGTAATAGAGAATAAGTCCAGGTCTGATTTTTAAATGGCTCTCTATCTAAGTCTAAATAATTTTTAATATATAGATCATTTAATGAATTTGGATATTTTGTCATGTCCAACTTATAAATATCTACAGCATCAGCAATTAGATTGATAGTTTTTTTGGGAATAGATAATCTTTTTTCCAATCGTTTAATTTTTTCAGTAGTGACCCAGTCTTTTATAAAGACTCTTCCACCAAGTTTGAATCCATTTAAATTCAAATTAGGTCCTGATATTTTTGTAGAAATTAGTTGAGCTTTGCTATTCTGTCTTTGGTCTATGAATATATCGGAGAATCCAAAATTAAACTCATCTATCTCTATATAATATTTCGTTCCATTTTTTTCATCTACTGGACTAAAGTTAAATTGAAGATTTTTTAGGAAAATACCTGTATTCGCAAGAGAGCCAGTTATTTGCCCATCTAAAAAGTTTATAAAAAGAATTAAAAGACTCAGATAGTAAATCAATAGATTTATTATAGTTTTTTTCATAGAAGACTTGATATTGATGAATTGATTCTATTTATTCTGTTTAAAAAATTAGTAGTTTTTGTGGTAGAAATTGGGAACAAAATTTCCCATAAATTGTTTTGAAACAACAATGACAAAAAACTCAAAAATTGTTTACTCCACAGATACTTCTCAATCAATTGATGAAAAGAAACCAAAATATAATTCTATTGATATTGCAGTTCAGAAAGTTAGAATACATTTAGATCGAAAGGGCGGTGGAAGAATCATTTCTGTTGTAAAGGGTTTAAATGAGTTGGACACTACATTGCTTACCATAGCCAAAGAATTAAAAAAAAGTTGTGGAGTAGGAGGCTCTGTCAAGAATGGTGATATTCTGATACAGGGGAATCACAGGGGAAAAATACAAAAAATATTAGTACAAAAAGGCTACAACGTCAAATTAAGTGGCGGATAAAAAATGAAATTAACAATAAAGTATTTTCTAACTGCTTTGATAGCTTCAATGCTATTCTGGTCTTGCTCTGAAGCATCAGGTCATGGATCAGTTACTATGGTACTTTCCGGTAGTGTTCATGGGCAGTTAGACCCCTGTGGCTGAAAGAAAAATCCACTGGGCGGTCTGTCCAGACGATATGTAAAAATCAATGAAATGAGGGATGAAGGAATTGACCCGCTGATTCTTGATGCTGGAGATCTATTTTTCAGTACATCTAAATTGAATCCAACAAATATAAAATCTGAGGAGTATCGTGCCGGAGCTATATTAGAAGGATATAGCCGAATTGGTTGTGATGCTATCAATGTTGGTCATTACGAAGTTCTGAATGGGTTATCTTTTTTAAAGCAGATGGAAACAGAAAATGATATTCCGTTTTTATCCGCAAACTTAAGAGACCCGGTGACAAAATCACTATTATTTCAACCTTATCGGATTGTTGAAAAAGGGGCATTAAAAGTTGGCATCATTGGAGTGTCAGATAAGTTACCAGATACTACTGAATCCATTATTGCTGACGATTATATTGAAGCAGGCAATAGTTATATTGATGAAGTCTCTAAAGAAGCAGATTTAGTTGTGATTCTTGTTAATAGTGATCGTAAAACTTATAGTCAGTTGCCTGAAAAATTTGCAAATGCAGATTTTATTGTTACTAGTGGAAGTACAAATATGACAAGGCCAAATACACCGCAGAAAAAAGGTGGACCTTATATTTATTCCTGCGGTAAACAAGGGAAATATCTATCTGTATTAACTATCAATCTATCTGATCAAATGGAACCAATTATAGATGTTTCTTCTCATGAAAAAAATATCAAATCGATTCAGAGAAGATTTAAAAAGTTGCAAAAGAAAGACCCGAAAAAACCATTAGAAGAGTTATATGCCAATCAGAAGAATGTATTAAAACTTATTGAACAGTACAGACAGGACCTAAAGGAATCAGAAGATGTAATACAATCTGCTATTAATACCGTGGAGTTTCAAACCGTTGCATTGAATAAAAAAATTCAAGATAATCCAGAAATCTTAGCTTTTGTAGATGAATCACTTGCTACCTGTTCATCCTTAAAACCAAAAGAAGCAAAGACTAATGAAAAATCAAAAAGTAAACCAAAATATAAAGGGAATCATGTTGGGCATGATCACTAGGCCCTTTTCACTCTTATCCCAAAATTGAATTATAAAAAGCAACTCTCTTTCTATATTATTGGTGCAATTATTGCAGGATTCATATCAAATTTAGGTAGAGATGAATCCATCCCCTGGATTGCGGAACCACTTAAAGTTGTAACAGAAGTAGATGATGCATTATTAATTCTTTCTGACCATCAGGTAAGAGAAATTGATTTTAATGCTGCACAATCCTTGCATAAAAAGGGAATGCTTTTTGTTGATGCAAGATCAGAAGAATATTTATCAGAAGGTATGATCCCTGGTGCTATAGCAAATGATGATATTGAATTATTGATTGAACAAATTGAGTATCTTCTTGGAGGGGTTGATAAAGGATTTGTGATATATTGCAGTGATGATGAATGCGGTTCTAGTGAAGATTTGGCATATGAATTACAGGATTTTGGTTTTATGAATATTTTTGTTTTTAAGGGTGGCTGGAAATCATGGACTGATGCTGGCTTGGATATTGAATTTCATGACTAAAGTACATCCCTACATAGTTGTATTGATTAGATGTATTCTGGGTATAGTTTTTGTATATGCAAGCTATCAGAAAATACTAGATCCAGCAAAATTTGCCCGGGACATTTCTAACTACCATATTGTACCCTTTGGTCTAGAAAATATTGTTGCATTGATTATTCCTTGGTTAGAACTATTGATAGGTATAGGTTTGATTGCAGGAATTATGGTTGATGGTGCAAGCTTAATCAGTGGTGGGTTGTTTGTATTGTTTATAATTTTAATCAGCCAAGCTATCATAAGAGGTTATAACATTGAATGTGGGTGCGGACTAAAGGAAGGAGAAATGGTTGGATGGATAAAAGTAATAGAAAATTTATTTTATTTGGCAGCATCTTACTTGGTCTGGAAAAGAGACAAAACAGAATTAGAATTTTTCCCAAAAACGACATTGTCAGAATAATAGACGGAAAGTAATTTTCACTACTTTATATTCAAACAATCTATTAATTGCGAGAGTAGCTCAGCTGGTAGAGCATCACGTTGCCAACGTGAGGGTCGCGAGTTCGAATCTCGTCTCTCGCTCTTTTAAAAAGCCCGTTTAATCGCGGGTTTTTGTTATTTTAACTAATTTAAACCATTGCTTTGTTTATTTAATTATTTCTTATAATCTTAATCATGAAACAAAAATTTATTTTAGTTTTTATATTTATGGTCTTAGGATGTGATGTAGATGAAGAACCCCCCAAATTTCCATCAAACTTGCGTGGAGTTTTCACATTATCCGAAGGTACTCCAAAAGTAAAAATTAGCTGGGAAAAGTCTACATCTGTTGATGTCAGTGAATACCATATTTTTAAAGCAAGCGGATTAGAAGGAGCCTTCGATTCATTGACAAATTTGGCTTCAATAAATACAATTTATATTGATACAAATATCACTTGGCAGGAACATTTTGGGTATAAGATCAGAGCAAAAGATCAATCAAAAAACATTGGTGGATTTTCTGATTCTGTATTTATAGAATGTTACAAACCCGTGGGCGAGTGGAATTTTTCTGAATTTGATTCTTTATCGATTTGTATAGATCCTATAACATTTAATACACCTCCATCTTTTCAAATAAAATTTGGAGATACATTAACTGCTTTAGGTGACACGATTGGGAGAATGAACTTTTCAGAAAGCATTTTAGATTCAACTGAGTGGATTGGTAACGGCTGGATGGTCTATAATTATTCGACCCTTGAATTAAATGAGAATCAAGAATATGAAATCGTCACAGAAAATAAATTACCGGAATATTACCAAATTGAGTTATTAAATCCCGATTCTGGGAGAATTTTCTTTTTATCAGGTTCCTATGAGTCAATTTACCTGAATCAATCCGTTAAGGATTGTGAAGGGAACTTATACTTTCCTTAAGATCCTGAACCGCATTCTTCATTAGATGTTTCACTCTCTGTTCCGTAGGAATTAACGGCAGAAACACTAAAACAAGTTGTCTCACCTGTTCCAATATCAACTTCATAACTTAGAGCAGATACTTCTACAAAAAAGCTATCCCCTTGATAAACCTTATAAGATTCAGCAGAAATAACTGAACCCCAATTAAGTATCGCCGTTGAATCACTTATTGTTAATGAAAGGACAGGTGGGGTAAAGTTCCCAGTTCCACATTCTACATTAGAAAAATCACTTTCAGATCCATAGTCATTAATAGCAGTTACAGTAAAGCATGCTTCGGTATCATGAAATAATTCAGTTTCATAATTAGTATTTATCACTTCTTGTATGAAAGAACTATTATTGTAAATACGATAAGCTGAAGCAGATGGCACAGAAGACCAACTCAAACTTGCATCTGTACCTGAAACACTAATTGAAATGACGGGCACAGTTAACTCTACTGGCATTGTTACACTCAATGGATCAGATTCTTCGCCTGCAGTCCCTTCAAAATCAACTGCACTAACAGTATAATTAAAAGTTGTATTATATGCCAATCCATAATCTGTTAAGGTTAATAATGTACCAGACCATATTTCAATATCATCCTTATTTATAATATATCCCGAAGCGTTATCTACTGCAGACCAAGCTAAAGTAACATTGGTATCATTAATAGTTGCATTAAATGAAACAGGTGCAGCTAGTATAGGGACACCGCATTCCTGATTGGATGGCTCACTTTCAGAGCCATACTCATTAATTGCTATGACAAAAAAGCAGGTAGCGGTGCCACCATCCAATTCAACGTCATAATTGATATCACTAACTTCAGCGATATGTGAATTATTTTTATAAATACGGTAGGCGGAAGCAGAAGAAACAGAAGTCCATGCTAAGGTTCCAATGGATAGGCTTATTGTGATGGATAAATCCGGTGGTAATAATTCTTCATGAGTAGTGACAATTAGAGGGTCTGACTCTGTGCCAATTGTACCAAAAGAATCAAAAGCAGTGATGGTATATAAATAGGTTGTACTGTGTGAAAGATCTGTATCAGTAAATGTTAATTCTGTTCCATTCCAGATCTCAATATCATTTCGTTTAATTATATAACCATCTGAATATTCTAAACCATCCCAGATTAAATTAACTGTGTCTTCAAATACGGTGGCACTAAAGGAACTAGGTGCTGGTAATAATGGAATACCGCATAACTCATCTGATATTGGTCCTTCAATTCCAACACTATTGACAGCTGCAACTTTGTAACAATATTCAATGCCGCCTGTAATAGAATCATTTACGAATTGGTTAGAAGTTTCTACCAAAAATAAATCATCACGGTAAACTTTAAATGAAACGGCATCGTATGGTGCATCCCAGCTGAGAGAGACTGTTTCTTCTAAGACTGCCAAGTTTACGTTTTCAATTTCTCCTTCATATTCATTTTGAACCGTCACAGCTACAGGTTGGACTGTTGTTGCATTTCCTGAAAGATCACTGGCTATCAATTGAATCACGTATTCGCTACCATTTGCCAGACCATATGTACCCCATAGGTGTGTGTAGGGAGAGTCAGTTATGGTAGCCACCAATTCTTCACCGATTAAAATTTGAACATGTTGGATTCCAATATTATCTGTCGCAAAAGCAGAAATAAATACTGAGTCGCTAACAGTTTGACCTGAAACTGGTGTCAGAATTGCTGCTACAGGTGGTGTCGTGTCATCATCAGGTGTTACCACATTATTAACCAATACCGATATAGGCGGAATATCAGTTTCATTACCACCTAAATCTTTGATGATCGCTCCCAATACATGTTCACCGTCTTCTTCACCTGTTTCTGTGTCCCAGGAAAAACTAAACGGCTCAGCTGTGTCAAATCCAATGGAACTACCTTCAACAAAGAACTCTACTTGTTCAATGCCAATATTATCAGAAGCAGATACTTGAATTTCAATGACTCCACTAACTGTTTGACCGGCGTAAGGAAAGAGAAAAAAACCTGTTGGATAAATATTATCATCATTATCAACAAAGACAGCAATGGGTTGGGTTTGGGAATGATTCTCACTGGTATCAAATGCTTTAACATACCATGTATGCTCTGAATCATCATCCACAGATGTGGAATTCCATTCGTAAGTATAGGGAAATGTGCTTATGGTAGTTTCAAGTTCATAATTACGATAAAATTCAACACGATTAACACCAACATTGTCAAATACAATAGCTGTTATATTTACAGTACCGGAAACAGTTTGATTTGCTGCAGGCTCATATAATATTACATTGGGTGCTATGATATCTTGTTCTTCTATATTGTTTACAAAAACAGTGACCGGGAAAAGTGCAGTAGAATTCCCTGCAGCATCGATTATATTTACATTTATTGTATGATCTACATCTTCTGTAGCTTCCGTTGTATTCCAACTATAGGAGTAAGGCTCTGAATCATCCTGGGCGACAGCAGACCCGTCTATAATAAAATCTACAAAACCCATTTCAACATCATCATAGGCTGTAACTTCAATATCAATCGTTCCAGAAACAGTAGAACCAGAAGCAGGATTAGTAATATTACCAGTTGGAGCAATGTTGTCATCTGCTTCATAATTATCAATTAGAATTGAAATGGGTCCCAGTGTTGTTTGATTTCCTGCGGCATCTATTACATGAGCATGTATGACATAGGTAATATCGTCAATTTCTTCTTCTGTATTCCACTTATATGTATAAGGAGATTCAGTTAATATGGCTACTGTGTCACCTTCAATGTAAATATTAACAAATGAAACTTCTTCATTATCTTGTGCTTCCACAATAATAGTAATTTCACCGGAAAGAGTTTGTCCTGTGAAAGGGTAGATTAATGAACCGGTTGGCACCACATTATCAACATTATCAACTAAAACCTGAATTGGGATAGTACGATTAATATTCCCAGCGGCGTCTTCAGCTTGTGCGTATAAAGTATGATAGGCATCTTCTTCTGCATCGTTGGTAATCCATAAATACTCATAGGGACCATCCTTTTGGGTAATAATGGCAGAATCGTTAATATAAACGGTGACCATATCTAATTCCATATTATCAAAGGCATAGGCCGTAACAAGAATGGTGTCCGATAGGGTAGCCTGATCAGGGGGGAAAGTCAGAGTCAATGTTGGAGGAATGGAATCCTGTCCTTCCGGCACTTCAAAAAATGGGCCCTCTTCACAGCTGAGAAGTATCATTAGAAGTGGTACTAGAAAAAGAAAAAATCTATTCATTTGACACAGTTACAAGAATTGGTTGGGCAATGGTTGTGTGACCGGCATTATCTGTAACCGAAGCGGATAATGTGTGCTGGCTACCATTCTCCAATGATAAAGTATTCCAGTCTACTTGATAATCTTCTTCAGTAACTGAATCAATTGATTCACCATCTACGAAAAATTCAACTACACTTATTCCAAAATCATCATTTGCCATGACTGTGAAATTCACAACTCCGCTAACCGATTGACCTGAAAGTGGATTCGTAATAGCAATAACGGGCGGCGTAGTATCATCCGTGATATTGTTGATATAAACACTCACAGGTTGAACATAAGCTATGTTGTCAGAAGAATCTGCAACTACCACACTGATGACATGATCACTATCATCTGTTTCGCTCGTTGTGTCCCATTCATAGGTGTAAGGGAATTCAGTAAGAGTAGTTCTGTAATTTCCATCAATAGCTATATCAATTGTTTTAATTCCCACATTATCAGTGGCGGATATTTCAATCGTGGTCATTCCATCAACTGTTTGACCAGCTACCGGACTTAGAATTTGACCTGAAGGTGCAACATTATCAAAATTATCAATATAGACTGCAATCGGCGAACCTAGCATCCCATTCCCATCCAGATCAAAACCCATGACAGCGACTATATGTTCCATATCATCTGTAACTGTTTCAGTATCCCATTCAAAGCTATATGGTTCAGTATGATCTGTATGAACAGAGTCACCATTGACAAAGAATTCAATTCTATCTATACCGGTATCATCTTCAGCATGTACTTTAATAGATACAATGCCACTCAAGTTTTGTCCTGCGGCAGGCTCCATAATCAATACAGTAGGCGGTGTTGTGTCTTCCGGCGGTTCATTATCTACAAAAACTGAAATAGGGTTTAAAGCAGTCTCATTTCCTGCTAGGTCAATTAAAACTACACTGATCGTGTGCTCTTCGTCTTCTTCTTCAAGAGTCGTATCCCAGATATAATAATAGGGTATCTCTTGTATTGTCGTAATATAATTTCCATCAATAGATAAGGCTACTTCTCCCATTGCACGGTTATCTGTTGCACTGATAATAATTGACACTTCACCGCTAACGGTCAACCCTGCGGGTGGACTGGTAATGGAGCCAGTAGGTGGCATTAAATCATTTTGAATATCATTATTTACAAGAACACTGATAGGGGGAACGGTTGTGACATTATTACTCATATCCCTTGCAACAGTATAAATAGAATAGTATTCATCATCCACTACTGTAGCCGTATTCCAGAGATAGGTATACGGCCGTTCCAATACATATCCTTGTAGAATATTATTGATGTAATAGCTGACATATTGAACACTGTCATTGTCCGTTGCTTCCACAGTTATTTCAACAAGTCCCTGGACAACCTGACCCGCAAAGGGATTTAACAGGAAAGCTACCGGTGGCTCATTATCAGTATTATCCGCTTTGATCCGGATTGGAAATGATGCGTATTCATTTTCCGCAGCATCATATCCTACAATTGATATAAAGTGGAAATCATCTTCTTTATATTCACGTGTATTCCAGATGTATTCAAATAAGTCTTCTGCGCCAGTCGTGTCTGTCCCTACCCGTTTTTGATTAATATAAAACTGAACAGAATCTACCACATCATTATCTGTTGCACGGGCGACTATTGTTACATCACCCGCCGCAGAGACACCATCTACAGGATAAATAATTACAGCTTGAGGAGGGGTTGTGTCCGCTACTGGTAATTCTTTCGGTAAATCATCCTGCAGATCTTCGCAAGTCCATGACAAAAGACTTAAACTTAAAGCCCATAGTAGGATGTGAGGATTTATTTTCTGTTCCACAAGCTTAATTTACGATTATTTTCTTCGAATCCATCTAATGAGCTTTTTGCCAAATTTTGTTTTTTCAATTTTAAATAATATCCTTTCCGTGAATCGATACGCAATATGCTTCAATGAAAAAACATACATACTCCTTCCAAACTTATTTTCTTCCCAGATAGGAGTGAAATAAAAGGTGTTTTTATTTTGCCATATATCATAAAACATGGAAGAAAAAACAGAAATAGGGATTAAAAAAGAAACAGATTCATAAGTGACTCCGGTTTCGTTCATACCAACCATACTCATTTTTGGTAATAAATCATTATATTGATCCCACACTTGTGGTGCTGATCGCCTGGAGTCATCCCATTTAAACATTATTTCCATTGTAGAAGCAATCAAGAAAGAAAAAAATGAATAATAAAATCCTTTCTTAATTGAATATTCCATAATTGAATAATCTGTGACAATCTTTTCTACTTCTAAGAGCGGGATTAATTCTGTGCGGTTGATTCCTGTATTGATATACACTTCAGGGTTTATCATATCCTGATTGAATTTTATATCAAAAAACTCCAATGTATCACCCCTAAGAGTATATAGAAAGCCGGTTCGGTTTTCCATTTTTTCAATATTCTGCTCAAAGCTCCAGCTATAGTGGAATGTTCGTCCAAAATCATTGTAAATGTAATAAATCTCCTGTATAACCATGGAGTCAAATTCAATAGAATCTCTCGGAGTATAACGAACATATTGGAATCCAATTGTATCGATGTATCCGATAACTGTTTCCCCGTCATATTTTACCATCATATGCATTACGTCTGTATCTGGTTCTTCTGACCATAACATTGAAATGAGAAAAAGGAATATGCTCGCCATTTGTTTCATGGGGCGTAAATTAAGAACCTTGCATGAAGAGTCAAATTCAAGTATTCATATTCTATTTGGCTGTTGCTGCTGGTTCAATCACTTCAGCACAGCCTAAACTTAGTGTTGATTTAGGGCTGGGTTTTTATCAACCGACTCTAACTGGTTTTGATGAGAATGAAAGTGTCCCCTTCCCTGCGGCAGGAATCCTGAATCGTAATTTGCTTCTAAATTGGGGCGTTTATTATGAGTTTTTCAGTAACGCCAGGGTTGGCTATAATTCATTTACATCTTTAGAATTAGGAAAGTTGGGATTAATCAATTCAGCCGAATCTATTTTTAGGCGCACACTTCGTTATAGAATGTTTCCAATCGAAACATTCTTCCGATGGAGACCAAAGATTGAACTAAATTTTACTCTGGCACCTATCTGGGGGAGAGGACGTATTACTGTAGATACATCTCCAGGAGATAAGGCAGATGACTGGAATTACTTACTGAACAGCTTTGGAGATGATAGTCCGATTTCAGAAATGGGGACAACTGACGCCATGTTAGTTGATTGGATTGGATATTCTGGAATGATCGGCATGCGTTATTATTTATCTTCACGTTTAGGATTAGATGTGAAAATGGGATTCATGAATAATTACTACAATAATGAAAATTGGCGAGTCCAAACTGAAAAAGTTATAGGCCCAAAAATGACCATTACTAAGCTGCCAATCTTTTCAATTAAAATTATATATGGTTTCAAGTGAGATATTGTGCTTTCAGTATTATAGTTGCATCATTTATTTTCGGACAAAATACTCAAATTGAAGATACTCACCCTTGTGATGATCCTCTACTGAAAATTGCGATGTCAGAAGGTATTAAATCCATTCCGCTAAAAGATATTCTTAGATTACAAAAATTATTAAAAGACTGTGAAGAGCAGGGTGGGGAGCAACAGGTGCAAAAAATAATTCGACAAGATTGGGAAAGAGACTTCCGAACTGCCAGGCATATGGATGGTTGGACCTCCACTTTCTCAATTTGTGTAGCGTTAACAGCATTTTATTATTTTGTAGGTTTGTTTCTAGCTACAACATAAGGTTCGGATAAAATAATATTTAAATCTAGTGAGAAATAACAAGAACCAACAAAAGTACATAGAATTATAATATTTTTTTCATTTTTTCATGCCCTAATTTCCGAGCCCTTTATTTTGACATAAAATAATCATTAGAAAGATCTTTATTTCCATGCAAAAATTCACATTTTTATTAATTGCTGTATTTTTCATTGGCTGTGGCAGTGAAGAAACAGGAATCTCAAACCGGACTATATCTTTCGTCTTTCACGATGTGGATACGCTTACATCACCTAAACAAGGCGGATATGGCTTTGAAGACATTGCAGAAGGCCTTGGATTTCAAACCTATGTCTGGTCAGAAGAAAATGATGGTACTTATTTTGGGGATCCACGAGCAAAAAAAGGTGGCCAGCTAGACTATATACATTCTCTATTTCCAAGAACAATGCGTTATTATGGGCAAAACGGTAGCCAATCACTCAACGCAAGAACAATTCACGAATTGTGCTATGAAGCACTTTTGGAAACACACCCCGTTACACTGGAATTTGTTCCAAGATTAGCAACCCATTGGTATATAAGTAATGATAAAAAGACGTTTAGATTTAGGATAAACCCTGATGCGAGATGGTGGGATGGATATCCTGTCACATCTGATGATGTTATTGCCACGTGGGAGCTGCTAATGGATGAGACTATTCTGGCACCTTCCTACCAGATTACATACTCGAAATTTGAGCGACCAGTTGCAGAATCAAAATACATTGTTTCGGTAAAAGCAAAATCAATCAATTGGAGAAATTTTCTTTATTTTGCTACATCAATGA
>MDTE01129076.1_pt1 | contig 16551 bp, 17 predicted proteins | sample 811231 | NCBI WGS metagenome assembly MDTE01 (sample SAMN05326651, study PRJNA326480) | marine metagenome | isolation source: seawater | place: Indian Ocean: Red Sea | collected 2010
GTTAAAAGCTAATTCTGCATTTTCTAAAGTACTAGGTGCGCCAGCACTACCGCTAGTTCTTCTTTTTATTCGTACTGTGTTTGGCATGGCTTAATCTGGGTAAAAAGCTGTTGTAGTAATGGATTTCAAAAATTACCCCCATCGGTCAGTTCCGATGGTGTAACTGTTGAATCTGCAATGTATTTTTGTGCAGAACTACTGAAACGTATGATACTGCCATCAACTCTATTGCTTTCATCCAATTCTAACCCTTTAGCCCCTTGTGCGCCCGCAGTTACGACTGAAACTGTTTTTGTTTCTCCATTTACAGTTACTGTATTCTTAGTGGTAGCAACAGAAATCTTAGTACTCATCTTGTATAACTCTGTGATACTGTAATCTTACCTTCAACATAATATTCTTTCAAACCGCTTGTGTTTGTTAACATTACGTCATAATACAATTCGTCTGGAAAGTTAAGGGTTTGCTCATCTGTAAGAGTTAAAAAAAACTTACCAACAATTCTATTATCACCAGTAGCAGTTACACCAAAGTCAGCATATTTAAATTCACGCTCCTCATCCCATGCCTGTGCCTCAATTGTAAATCCTGTTAAATCCATTGGAACAATTGAACCATCTGCTTGTGTAGAAGACAAAATGTATTCTTCATTCCAATCTGCTGCTCTTTGTAAAGTAAAATTTCTAAGACCAGGATTTACAGCCATTATTCAACAGGTTCGGGTGCAGGGGTTGGTTCAACTTCCGTTACAGGAGGTTCAATTTTATTATAAGCAGCAATTTCGCCATTTATAGCATCAACTTGACTTTTTATTTGTGATTTTTCAGCCAAAATCTGTTTTTCAGCAGCATCTAGCTCTTGAAATCTTTTAACAAGTTCTTCACCTGTAGCTTGAGCCGCTGCTCTTAATTCAGAAATGTTAGACATAAGTTGTAATGTATATGATTTTAATTATATCTATAAACGGTTAATTTGCTACAGGTATTAATGCAAACTTAAATTTTTTGCCTGTTCTGTGATTAATTAAATACAAGTCTTCATGTCCTTCTTGAATTGTGTAATCCCCCCAAGTACCATCTACATCATTTTGACTTCCTTTATTAGACATATTAAGGTCATTAATATATAAGTTTCTCCAAGAACTAGCAGATGTTCCTAAATCTCTGTTGCTACCGCCTGGTACTAAATTTCCATAAATTATAGCTTGACTACTATCAATATTAACTACCTCAACATTATTAGCCCATAATTCTAGTTGACCATCTCCATTTTGAGCTATTCCAGTATCGTTGTCTCCTAGACATAAAGCAGCATTTCTGGTATTAAATGTACTACCTGGTGTAGTTCCAAGACCTATTTTTTTACTGCTAAAATTAATAACTCCACTAGCAGTATCATTAGCATCTGATCTTAAAAATGAACCAGAATCAATACCATCTAAAGTAGTTGCATTTACGTTAGTAACACTAGCTCCATTTCCACTAAAACTTGTTGCAGTACAAGTTCCATTAACACTAAAATTTCCAGAAGTATGAACTAGACTACTAGAAAGATATATATCGTCATCAGCATCATTTTCTATACCAATAAGTAGTCTTGTATTCTCTCCACTTTCAGCGTAATACCTGATATATGCTTTATCACCAGAACCTCCTCCAATATTTTCCGCCCAATTAATGCCTCTAAATATTGTATTTCCAGAAGAGGGTTGTATGTTATTTGTAAATGATATTGAATCGGCCTTTGCTGCTGTTTTAATATCAAATAAAGTACTACTTGAAGTTAGATATGTTGTAGTTCCAGCCCTATTTCTAAAATGAATAACATCATTATCCAACACCATTTGATTTCCGTCTGTTCCAAACTTTGCGTAACCCTCATTATTTGAAACTCTCATAAAAACTGGTGTGTTTACACTTTCCTTAATATGTAACCTGTCATCTGGACTTGTATCATTTCCAATACAAATAGCACCTTGAGCATCAATAACCAATCTTGTTTGATTACCTGTTTTAAATATCATGTCTGCACCTTCAAGTGCTACAAATTGAAAATTACCTGTTCCTCTATGTATAAGTTCACTACCTGTATTAGCCCCTGCATTACCTCGTACTATTCTAAGTCCATAGTCATTGTATGTAGTGTCTCCAACCAAATCAATATAAGCTGATCTAGAACTGCCTACACCTCCAGTACCAACTTCTAGTCTACTATCGTTAGAACCGTTTTGTATTCTAAAAGTACCAGTAATATCTAAAGTAAATGCTGGATCAACTTGATTTATACCTATTTCACCTGTAGATTCAATAGTTAACCTATCTTGGCTATTTGTAGTAAATCTAATTTCATTTGATGCTGGTCTATATAATCCATTAGCTGGTTTGGTTGTTCCTGTGACATTTACTCTTGCTGCTTGTACTTGCGCACTAGCGTTTAAATTAGCTCCACTTACTGTTGAGTTAGCGGTGATATTTCCAGCCTCAAGATTAACAAATTTATGAGTGCCACTATTACCTTCTAGCCTTTCCCAACCATTATTAGCTGCATTTCTGCGTTGAAAATATTTATTAGTTGCGTTCCATCTAATAGACTTTGCACCCCAATTATTTGAATTATCTGCTGGCAAGCCTGTTACAGTTAAATCAGTTGAATATAAAGAACCTACAACCTCATCTCTTTCTTTTAGCTCAGTTATAAAAGCTGTATATGTGCTTGTTAAAGCTGGTTTTGTAAAGTCTGGCATTTAAACTCCTCTTACAGTAAAGTCTACAACTGTATTTGCTGTTGGGAAAGTTCCAGTTGTAGTGAATACAAATATTTTAAATCCATCTTGAGGATTCGCAGCATCTTCAAAATCATAAATAGCATATTTAGCATCGCTAGTTGATCCTTGTATTGATAACTGAAGTGAATCTACGTCTATAAAATTTTCTGTAAAATTAACACTAACTCCATTAGAACCCCCAGCAGCACTACCCAAAATTGTTACTCTACCTTGATCTGTTTTTCGTTTTAAAAATAGTTTTACACGACTACTATTAACTTTTATTAAGTCATTATTATTAGCACCAGTAAATTCATATTTAATTTTTATAAATCTAAAATCTTGTCCAAGAACATTTATTCTTTGACCATTATTACTTCCCTTATCTACATAAGTGCCTTGGCCTCCAGAACCATTATCAGGTGCTATTTCTAACTTTGTTACCACATCATAACCTTCATTCACAGTTTCACTATCAACTAATCCAAGACTACCTTCTATTCTAGTAGAGTCGATAGTTGCACCTGTGTCTATGATTTCTTGAAAACTTCCTGTGTTTTCACTAGGTAAAGCATAGACAGTAGAACTACCATATCTGCCAAAAGTAATAGGCGAACCAGTACTGTTGTTAAATCCATTGTCATTGGTGTCATCATCATTTGGATCGAAATGTTGTTTCCAAGTTCTTGTAGGACTTATACAAAAGAATAACCCTCCATCATCAAAAAAACCATTAACAGATGTAATTCCGCTACCAGTTAAAGCACTCTGAAAATCTTGTTTTAAAACAAAATCAGGTGGTTCATTTACTTCAGCGTTTGTAACTTCTTGCGCTCCTTCATTTCCAGCAGTATTAACAGGTTTAATAAAATAGTTAAATTGACCGCCAACCGACTCAAATACTGTTGTAAAAGTTCCTAATTTTTGCCCGACTAAAGCACTTGCTGATACATTATTTTTATATATATTGTAATGTTTGATTGGTAATTGATTAGGTGATATAACACTTTCTCTCCACCTAAGTAAAACATTATTATCAATAACTTCATTTGTGAAATTAGTTACTTTTGTTGGTAAAGCAACTGTAAAGTCAACATTATTTAATAATCCATCATTTCCATTTATATCAACAGCACGAACAAAATATCTTTGTGTTGCATCTTGCCAAATAACTTCTTCAGCTATTGCTGTTCCATTTTGTTGGAAATCTGCATCTCCAATGGCACTCTCAGCAGTACCAGCATTTTCTCTATAAATCTTATAAAAAGCTATTGGTAAGCCATTAATTTTATCATCAACAGTAGCAACAGGTACTTCATTCCATTTTACAAATGCACTAACACCTTTAATGACAGCAGATAAACCTGTAGGTGCTGGAGGGGGGCTAACAGATACATCAGGATAATTAACAATTCCAGTACGACCAACATTACCGAGAGTATTATTAACATCTCTAGCAGCAATAAAAAATCTTCTAGGATTAGATGTATTTATAAAAGTTGGAGATAAAGAATTACTGTCAGGTTCAAATAAATAACTTTCAGAGTTTGTTACATCTATATCTACAGCTAATCCAAAATCAGTATTACCTGTACCACTAGCTTTTATGACGTAATCTTTTATTTTTGTAGCTCCTTCTGCGGGTTTTACCCAAGAAAGTCTTATTTTTGATCCTTCGTAGGCATATGAAATGTTTGGTGCTGCTGCTTTTGCAAACTCAGCTAAAAGCTCTCTATCAGTACTTTCTCTATCTGTAATGTCTCTAGCTCTAACTTTAAATGTTTGATCTGTAGACCATGTAACAGGAATAGTAAGAGTTGTTGAATTTGTAGTTGCTATTAAGGTTGCTCCTTGTCTTACTTCATATTCTTTAATTGCAAATCTATTTCCATCAACAACAGAAGCACTCCATTTTAAAATATAATTATCATCTTGAAAAGATCCAGTTAATGACGATGGACGATTTGGACTTTGAAAACTTAACGTAGTAGATCGTGCGTTTACACTTACATTTCCATCGTCATCAACAGCTTTTATTTGAAATGTTTTATTATTAACTGTGGGAGATGGCAAAGTAGGAACATTAATTGATGTAGCTTTAAATTCTCCTAAAAGAACACCGCTACCATAAGTTCCTTCATATATGATATAACCCCGAATATCAAGATCAGCAAAATTAGGATATGTCGCTACTATAGGTGTCCATGATAAAACAATTCCTATATGAGGGTCTAACGATGCAGAAAAATCTGAACTTACTTGAGATGGTTTTGCATTTTTACCAACAACAGAGAAGTTGTTTTTAACTAAAGGGCTATGAGATTTTTTTCCAGATCCACTTATACTTCTTACTCTTAAATCAAATTTAGCACTACCTACAGATGAGCTTACGTTTATATCATCTATTGAAAAAGAAGGATCTTGAGTTTCAACAGTTATAAATCCACCTTTATCTTTTCTGTATTTAAGTTCATAACGATTTACACCTAAAACTGGTTTCCAAGCAATTAATAGTCTTACTTTGACTTGATTTTTGTCTTTATATAGTTGTTCAATTGGATATACAGTTCCTCCAGAGTCAGTAGCCCAATCTGATGGACTTGCTGGTACTAAATCTAAATTTGTGAAATCTCTATGTTCAAGAACTTCATTTTGTTCAACTGCTGCATATTTACTTTCATTATGCAAAACAGCAGTAACAGTATATTGAAAATCATCTTGCTCTTCTATCGCTACGACTTTATATAATTGTGATTGTATTTGCGAGCTACTGCCAGTAGTTTCAATAACCCAAAAAGAACCAACATTTGGATCAGTATTTTGAAAAGTGTCAGTATAAACAGGATTAGGTTGTCTTGTATTATCTAAAAATGGTTTATTGCCACTTGAGTCATTTATTTTCTTTTGAAATCTATTAACTACAGTTATGGTTTTATTTGTAGTGTTAATACCATTACCAGTTATTGGCCTTTTACTTATTTGACCATCAGGAAGAATTACAGTTAAATGCCCTGCAAGACCACTTAAATTTGGAAGATCAATTATGTTATCAATACCAACAACACTATTATTATTAACAGTTGAAATAGAAGTAATTTGTCCACCTCTCCTGACACCTGACTTTACCTCATCCATTATTTCAATAATTTGACCAGGCGTAATTAAAGCTCCAGCTTGAATAGTAGTTGTAAACGATACAACATCAGTTTCAGTTGCAAGTGTGGTTAAAAACCATTTTCCAAGTCTTCTAGCTTGATGCCTTGAAGTGACCCCAAAACTATTTATATTTTTAGTAATTGCACCGTACTTAAGTAGACCATCGTTGTCAATTACTTGCTCATACGCTGCATCTCTTAGTTCAATATCAAAATATTTAACAACTATTACTGTTGCTCTAGTCTTTGAACTACTTCCAGAATATGAAAAACCTTCTGGAGTTACATTTGCATTTGTAAATTGATATGTTGGATCTAACCCTGCCCTGTCTTGTATAAGACTAAAACTTCCAGACATATATAAAGGCATTGCTCTAAAAACAGAACAAAGACTATTAACCACTTTAAAAACGTCTTGTCTTGTTTGAATATTTACATTTAAACTAAATCTTGGTTCAGTTATGGTTTGAATTACACCATTACCTAACCTGTCTTGAAAAGTAACAACTTCTGAGCAATATACGGAAGCTGCGTAAAAGCTATAAATATCTAATTCATTAGCACTTATAAAATCACCACATCCATATCTTTGACTTGTTAAAAGATCGTATAAACACCAGGCTGGATCTGTAGTCCATTGTGCTGCTCCAAGTGTTCCATTAAAAACGTAATTATCAGGATATTCTATTCTTCCGTTATTTGAATCAACTGTTACCCCAGTTGGAATTTTTACTTTAATTCCTTTTATTAAATATGACCGTTTAGGTACTGAGTTAAATTGTTCTGCATTTATCCTAAGACCTATTAATGCACAATCTGGATAATTAAATCTTCTTCCAAAAGTAACATTGCCTGATCCATTTCTATTTTGTGTGTGTTGCGTTGTAAAAATTTTATCTGTAACGACAGAAGCAACTGTCATCCTTCTGTTATTTGTACCCCCAGTAAATTCGCAACCAATACTATCGCCAACTTCTAAATTATGATTAGCACTTGTTGTTATTGTTATTGTAGTTCCAGCGTGTGTATAAGTTCCAGATTGATTTGCTCCTTGTTCTTTGATTAAAGTATGAGATGTAACAAAAAATTTACTTGTGTGACTAATAAATGTATCAGAATTAGGATTACCATCTTCATCATCTGAATCCATAAAAGTTGTATCTGTATCTGATGTTCTTTTTACTTTAAATGCAACTGGAAATTGATTTTCTGCTAATCCACTTAAATCAAACTCATATTGTTTTTGATAAAGATCAGCAGTTCTTCCTGTAATAGTTTGTTCATCAAGAATATTTACAAAACTTCCATTAGCTAAACTTCGTTGAAACCTAAATTTAAATTCAGTTCCTAAAGTATCTCCATTATTTTTTATTTTCTGTAAAGTTGGAACACTTATTAAAAAAATAACAGAATCAACACTTGAATCAGTAATAGTAAATGTCTGTCCAGCTTCGGTTTTTGGAACTTCAACGCCACTTTGCGGATTTGCAATTATATTTGCTGCTTGTACAAAACCAGATAAAACTGTTTGATTTGAAGTACCACTTCTTGTTTTTATAATTACGTCATCGAAATTTGCAGTTCCATCATTATTTTCTAAAGGTGTGTTATCTAAAAATATTGATTTATTTCCGTCAACTAAACCTTCAATTTCTCCTTCACTTAAAAGATCAACTATACGACCAAAGGATCTACTATTTAAAGAATCTGGATCTGTAGATGGTGTTCGAGAACCACCGCCGCCACCTTTACCACCACCACCAGAACCAGCAATAAATTTATCAGTCATGCTTCTACATCAATAGTTTCAATTTTTGTTGAAATTGGAATAGATCCGACCAAAGTTTTTCCATATACAATTGGAATCGCAGTTCCAGATCTGGCGGTCTGTTGCACTCCACTAAATGAAAAAGATTTTATAGGATCGGATTCATCATCTGGAAGTTCTGGAGTTGGAGTTAAAAGACCAACAACACCACTAATAACTAATAAAATTCCAATATTTCCTCCTAAAGCAGCAAGACTAAATGAACCAGAAGCAGTAGCAAATCCTCCCGCAATTCCTTGTGGACCCAGGCCAAATCCAACGGCAGGATTAAGTATTGCTAATCCTATCAATGCAAAACCAGCTATAATTTTTCCAATATTTCCAGAACCAGCTACAACAGGAATTATTTTTATATCTAAACCGCCACTTGGAAAATCTAATAATTCTTCATCAATATTATATTCTCCCATATATACTTGATAATTTTGATTAGACATATGTTTTTCTAATCCAACAAAATTTGCTTTTAAAAACCTTATAGCATCTATTGGTTGATTAATAACAGCTTCAAATTGATTTTGACCACCACAAAAATCTGCAAGCTCTCCATAAACTTTTAACTTACTTAACATACCGCAACCTCTTTCCAGTACATTTTACAAGCCATTCCCCATAGAAATCCTTTGAACTTAGTCTACCTTCTATATGATGTAAAACCATCTGTTGTGGCAATAAAAATATACCAACATGATTTAAACCTGTACTATTAATTGCAAATAGTAGACTGTCATTATGTTCTAATTCCTCATCAGGCTTTAATTCTCTAAAACCTGTATCTTTAAAACATTTATCAAAATAAGGATTTAATCTAAAACTTTCTGGATCTGTAGGTCTTTTCCAATCTCGTAATTTTATTCCTACTGATTCATAATAATCTTTTACAAGCGTCCAACAATCATGCACTCCAAATGCATAATGTCTACCAATCAAAGGAGCTTTATAACCTGTAGGTTCAAACTCATGCCATTGACCTAATGCAACTGCATATATATACCAAACTTTTTTTGAATTTTCACAAGCAGTTAAATCAGCAGAACTGGGAAATGGAGTTTGATATGGATGCGAATGAAAAATACCTACAATAGTTCCAGAATCTTCTGCTTCTGCATAATCTAAAGGATCAATAATAAAATGATCATATGGATTAACTGCTATATTTTTACATCTTTTATATCTTTTACGACCTTTAATAATTACTACTAAACCACAAACTTCAGAAGGGAACATATCTTCTGCGTGTTTTTGTGCCTCTATTCTCCAATTACTCATGAAAAGCCCCAATACCAGGAAACTGTCTTGGCAAGACTTGCCTTTTAGGTAATTTAACACCTGGTAAATCCCAAGCCTGTGCCAACTCAAATTCTACAAGTTCTCTATTTTCTGTAGATTTACGAGCAATAAAATAAACTTCATTTCTACTTGTAGCATTTGGATTAGCACTTGCACCACCATCTAGAAATATTGCTGCTGTTCTAATTCTTGTCACTTTTGCATTTAACAAATCATTCCCAGTAGTTATTTTATTTACCTCAATAAGGATAGTAGATACAGTTGCAAGTAAATTACTTATACGAAGAACAGGTCTTGCTTGTGAATCATTTTGTCCACTTTTATAATCGAAACCTTCTGCTTCTATTGGCATTGGTGTGTATGTTTGGCTATTAAATACTATTGACCCTGCACCAGCAGCGGTCATTCCAGAATGCCATCTATATTTTGTTATAACACTATCAGGATTTCCTGTTGCATAATGAAGACCTTCTACAAGTTCTAACTCAAACAATTCAATAATTGCACTTGGATCAGTTTTTTGTACCTCACTTATATAACTATCTGTCATGGTTCAAATACTTCTCTAAAAGTTAATTCAATATCGTTTAAATCATGTGCAACCATTGTTACTGAAGGATTTTCACAAGTCCATTTACCAGTAGAACCAAATGGTGGAGTCCAATCAAAAGCTTTTGCTCCATTGTTACCTTTATTTGGATCAGATAAAAAATTTAAAATATTTGTAGTTACAGTATCTGATCTATTTAAAAAAGATAAAGCAAACGTCCTTCTTGTTGCATTAATTCCCTTCTGCAAACGCTGTTCATAGCCATCCCCCAGAGCTACCTTAATTAAATTATTTTCAACTGTTAATTGAGGAGAATAGCTTGGGGATATGTCAGAAGCAGTAACGCCCCCACCAACACCAGAAGAATCAAAAGTAGCCATTATGTATAAAGAATACCTCCAGGTCGTTTTTGTTTAATAAGTTCTGCTTCTATTGCAGTACCTATCAATTTACCAAGTTGATTTGCTTTCATTGTATTACCTTGAGCAGATGTGCCACCAGCATTTACAGAAACATTAACAACATTGCCTCCACCTCCTCCAGAAGATTCAACTCCTAGTTTTCCTTGCTTGGTGCGCTTCAGCGGGAGTATTGCCTCAGACCCGGCCTCGCCCATCAAGCCAATGCCGTTTTTGAATGGAAAAATAGTAGGAGAATGGACAACGCCCCCTCGTGCAAATTTTTGTATTCCATTTCTGCCATATGCATTACCTAACTTGTTAAAACTTGCCATAGTTACTTCACCAGAAGCTGATGCTGTACCTCCACCAGTAACACCTCCCATGTCAAAACCAAAAATACCACCTAATAATGGTTTTAATATTGCTTGTCTAACAATTATTCTTGCCATGTCTGCCAATATTGATCTAGTAAATTCTGCAAAATTTAATTTTCCTGTCATTACAAAGTTAACAATTGCATTTTCCATGTTTTGAAATGCTTTAGTAACTACTGCTCTAACTTCTTCAGCACCACTTTTTATACTGTCAAAATAATCTTTAATACCGCCCATTACGCCTTCATATGTTTTATCTTTACCACCACCATCTCCTTCACCTTCTGGTTTTATTGGTATTAATCCATCTTTGAGTAATAATTTAAGTTCTTTAATTTTTGGTAATAATTCATTTAATTTTTCTTTTGCTGCTTCTAACTCATTTTTTAAAGTACCTTTTGAAACTGGAAAGTCAAAAATACCAGTTTCTGGAATTAATAATTCTATACCTTTAATTCTTTCCTCTAAACTTTCTCTTTCTTGTATAAGTTCTCTTAATTTATCTTCCCTAAATTTTTCTCCAACTTTATAAAATTTCATTAAAGCTTCAGTTGCATCATTAATCGGTTTAATAATTTTTAAAGTAAACGTATCTTGAAATTCTGCTCCAATAGGTGACAATAGTTGACCAATATTATCTCTAAGAACACTTAATGCAGTTTGCAATCTATCACCAGCGGCAGCAGGGCTATCCGCTAAGATTTTTGCATTTTCGCCATATTTATTAAATAAAGTTTCTGCAAAACCCATGAAATCTTCAAGTGTTACTTTTCCTTGCTCTAGTGCCTTATCTAAATCTGCTGGAACCATATCCATTGAATCAGCAAATAAAGTAAATGCACCGGGTAGCCTTTCTCCAAGTTGTTGTCTCAATTCTTCGGCTGATACTTTGCCTTTTGAGAACACCTGGCTAGTTGCTCTCATAGCTGCTTTCATGTCTTCCAATGAGCCACCAGTACCTCTTATACCAGCAGCAATTGCTTCAAATACCTTTTGTGCATCTTCTGTACTTTTACCAGCACCAATTACAGAAGCAGTTAAAGAAGTAAATTGTCGTGTAATAATTTGTTGAGGTATTGCTAACTGTTTAGATGTCACCGCCAAAAACTTTTGTGCATCTTCATACTTTTGCATATCGCCAATTACTAATCTAAGAGCTTTTCTTTGTAAAGCTAAAGACGCTGAAAACTCAGCAATACCAGAAATACTTTCTCTTAACATCCCAACTTGTGCGCCTACAACACCTCCAGTAATTGCACCTGGTGCGCCACCAATTATTCCCCCAATTGATGCTCCTAATACTCCTTCTGCACCACCATAAATACCAGCACCAGCAATTGCACCAGCGGTCTTTGCTACAGCACCAGCACGACCAGAAAATCCACCTTGTTTTCTACCTTGTGATTTTGCTAAAGCTGCATCTACTCTATTTATCTCAGCAGTTAATTGTTTAAATTCTGCTCCAGTAACATCGGCCATATCTCGCAATGCCATGAGAGCATTTTTCTGTGCTTTCATAGATGCAATAGAATTCATGCCCGAACTCTTTAACTTATCTAATTCAACTCTTAAATCTCTAACTCCTTGATCAGATAGTCTTTGAAAACTTTTTTCTACGCCTCTAGCTTCTCTAGTAATTCTTTTGAAAGCATTACCGACTTCATCATCTCCAAGTTTTTTAAATTTAATTAAAATATCACTTACAGTTTGTGCCATTATTTTTTACTCTCTTTATTTAATTCTGGCAAAGCGTAACTTTCCATAATTTGCAGTTCTTCTAGAATTTTAGTCCTATCCTTAATATTGTAAAGGTCAAACAATCCTCCTTGCATTAAAAATATCTCATATTTTAATCCAACGAAACCTCCATATGATGTTTGCCATTGCGTTTGTGCTTTCACAAACATTTGAACAGCTAACCAATTGTCATCAAGAACTTCAAAATCTTTTTCTTTTTGTTTTTGTTTTTTTGGCAATTCTATTCCAAATGCTTGTGCATCTTTAATGGTTTCATCAATGATATCTTTACCACCACTTAACCAATATAGAACTGCCTCTTTTAGTTTTTTAATTTTTCATCAGTAAGAGAAGTTGTATATGCTTTTACCACAGCAGTAAGCCAATAATTATCTTGTTGTAAATCTTTTAATGTCGTATCGCTAAAAGATATTTCATTTCCATCTTCATCAGTTATATCTTCCCAACCAACAATCATTTTTTGAAGCATTTTAAATTCATCATTTAATGCTAATGCTTTTTCATATGCATCTCTATCTAATCTGTTAAAGATGCCGATAAAGTGGTTTTCATCATATTCACCAACTTTGGTTTCGCTAGGCTCTCTTACAACAACAGGCCATTTGAAAGTTTTTTTCTTTTTTCTGATGAAAGTCATAAAGTGTAGAAATAAATATACTTCTACACTTTAGCTCTTTAATACAATTTGTTAAGTATAGATTAAGCTGAATTCATCTCCTTCTGCTGCTGTAGAAGAAGTACTTGGTACAAGAGTGTAAGGAATATCAAGCATAACAACACCTTGCATCTCACTATAAGCAACATCGCCTATATCTACTCTAGAAGAAGTAAATTGAACTTTGTTACCAGCGGTTGTACCGTGTAAGAACTGTAAATTACCTAAAGAACCTTCTGCTACAGATGCAGCAAAGAAGTCTTTAGTGCCTAGTGCAACAGCTTCTATTGTTGCAGATCCAGATGCTGCTCTATCAGTTATAAGAACTTCTTTTGCAGTTGATGCGCCAACTAATTCTCTATATTCAACAGTATTTCCCAGATCCATGTTAAATGAAGCTAGTGAACCTTGGTGACTTAATAACTGGAAACCAGATGTGTTGCCATTTTTAAATATTAATGGAGATGCTTGATCACCATAAGTAATTGTTGGAAGTGCAGAATCTGTTGGGGCTACATACTCCCCAGTAAACGTAAAGTCAATCCGAGGGATTGCTCCTACCTCACAGACTAACGAAAAAGTTCCTCTGCAATTAATAGCCTTATGAAGAACACCATCTACGTTGTAATGGATGGTAACTGTCTCAATCCCACTTGATTTTGGTTTGTAAGTACATGACACGTTAGAAGAAATTGACTCTTTCATGCCACACGCCTCTAAAGCTTTTGAGTACCTGGGTGGAGTACCCGCTGTACCGCTACCAGCAAATTCGACTGAGAATGTGCATTCAACCTTTGTGTTAGCTAATAACTGTTCACTAGCACCAAAATAAGGTCTAACAACATCTCTATTAACTACATCACTTGATTGTGGTGTGATATTCAAATCAATAACTTGAACTGCATCAGTAGCTCCAACAGTTGCTTCTGAAGTTCCAGATTCAGTTTCAATTAGAATGACTCGTTTTCGTTGCAATAATGCCATTGGAGTTTATCTATTGTTCATTTAATATATTAGTCCAACAGGGTTGTTAGGCTGAAAGATTGTTATAAGAGCTTCTATATTCAATATCGAATTCATTAGAAATAATCCCTGCTGGCTGGTCAGCTTCAATAATTTCAAAGTTAACTGTAGATGGCTTTATATCAATTGCAAGTCCACCAATTGTTGGATCTGTCATAAGTTTGTTATACAAACTAACATTAGTAGGATCAGCAACTTTATCTGGTATTGCACCTCTAACGATTACAGAAACTCTAACTCTAAATTCCCACGTTATTTTTTGATGAATACTATTAGTATCTAAAGCAGTATCACTAATAGGCTCAAGAACAATAGCTGGTGTTTCTGCTTTGGCAAAAGCTTCTGGACGACTTCTATATATTCTTTTTGCAACACCAGTAGTACCTGTTAACTTTGTTTTTAATGCTGCAAGAATTTGTTCCCTTTTTGATGCCATTTATTCGTCCGTTTTAGTTAGAGATACTATACATAAACTACCATCATCAATTTTTCTTACACTTCTGACTTTATAATCTTCATCATTAACTTTTATAGTCTCATCAAATAATATCGAACCAAAATCTTTAGTTTTTCCTGTTAATTGATAATCGGTAGTTAATACAACACCGTCAGCTATCATCTCGTCAGGCTGATCTAAAAAAGCTATATACTCTGCATTGTCGTAGATAACAGAGTCTCTAAAATCTATAAAAAATGTATCTAAATCTTCTGTAAAAGGCATAAGAAAAAGCCCCAATTAAGGGGCAATAAATTTAACCGTACTTCTTAAGACCTAATCCTGTTACAGATAGATCAAATGTAGGAGAAGAACCACCGATAGTGAATTTAACTCTTACATATCTTTTGCACTCATCAGAACTAATAGATAGTTTTTGTGATGATGCACTTCCAGTTACTTGTGTAAAAGCTGCTCCAGACAATGCAGCAAAAGTTGAATTGTCAGCAGAATCTTCAATAGTTACGTCTAGTGTTGGAGAAGATCCACCACCAGCAGCAGAATCAAGAATAAAAAGGATATCTCCTTCGTAATCTTGTAAATCGATACCAGTACCTTGACCAGTAGCAGTTTTTGTAGAAGTACCAAGACCTGTTAATAGATCTAGTCTTTCTAAATTAGCTCGGTTGTAGCCCATGTCAGTCGTCCTTAACAACAGTTTTAGTTTTAGGTTTAGGCTTTGCTTTTGGTGTTGCTTTAGCAACAGGGATTACAGCTTTACCGCTGCCTATAAGCGATCTAGCTAAATCTTGATCCACATCAATGGTTGTGCCAGAGTCCTTATGGACTCCAGCTATCAACACACCTCTGATTAACTCAACTTTCATATTAAGTTGCGAAACAGAATGCTCCGGCCTGACGAATAGCGTAGTCGATATCCTGTAAAGCTATGATTCTTACTGTTCCAGCAGTTGCACCAGCATATGGATCAACTGTTAGATCTAAACCAGACCACATACCAACGATGAACTGACTAAAGTCTCCGAAGATTGCGTCATTGTTAGCTAACTGGTTAGAAACAATAGCGTCATAACCATTAATCTGGTTATTGTCGAATACAAACATACCTGTGTTTGAAGCCTTCTCTGTTGACTTTAAAGCACCTCTAGCAGAAGCATTAATTAGATACTTCATAGAGCCACCCTCTGCATTTGCTACTGCAACATCTGTTTCCATTCCGATGTACTCAGCAAAAGTACCGAATGATGTTAATGACTGAGAACCAATACCACTTGTATCTTTTAGACCTAATGGTTGGTTAGAAGAACCTGTTCCATAGATAGCTGTACGATCTAGCTCAAGAGCAATCTTCTTAGCAATGTCATCTCTAACAAATGCTTCAATATCAATTGAAGATTGTAGAAGAGTTCTTCTTGTGAAATCTGTAAATGCACCGATTGTTTTTGGTGTCATTGAGATTTGTGTGAAGCTTTGCTGTCCTTCTGTTGGCGCACCGCCTTCTCCTACCCAGTAAGCAGAAGTTGTACCGTCTTGCTTCGGAATTGAAATATTTCCTTCTAATCCGGTCAACATGGTCACCCCTGCTTCCATTATAGCCATCTTATTCCTCAAGATTTCTATAAATGAACCGCTGAGAAGCTCTGTGCTAACTAGATTCCCCCCATCAGCAGCAGTACCAACATTTAAGTCTCTTTTCAAAACTTCGTTAGGAACAATGATTCCTTTTGCTGGTCTACCATAACGCTTTGAAGCCTCATCAGAAACTTCTCTCTCAAATGCAGCAGCCTCTTGTGCTTGCTTATCTGCTGGAGATGCTAATGCGTTGATAGCTCTTAAAAATGAGAACTGCTTAACTTCTTTCTTGTCAAGAAATTCTTTGGATTGTTTTGGCTCAATCATGTCAGTAGAACGAATTGGAGTATTATTTACCTCTGACTTGTTTTTGACAAGATCGAGGATTGCTGCTTTTGCTTCATTAGGGGATTTATTTCCTCTAATTAATGCATCTGCAATATCTTCTGCACCATACTGTTTGTACTCACGACATAAAGTAGTGATCTCAGCAGTACGAGCATTGTTTTCGTCAATAGCACGTTGTACTTCGGCATTGACATCGATTTCAACGGATTGCTCCGCTTCAACCGCAGTAGTTTCTTTAGTTGATTCTTCCATAGTACGGACTGTTGTTGATGCGGATGTTTCCGCAGAATTTATCTCCTCTTGAGGAGACTTATCTTCTATATTAATACTATTACCTTGTAAGGGTTCTATCAAACTTCTTCCAAAGCCAACAGAA
>MDTE01000496.1_pt1 | contig 16547 bp, 10 predicted proteins | sample 811231 | NCBI WGS metagenome assembly MDTE01 (sample SAMN05326651, study PRJNA326480) | marine metagenome | isolation source: seawater | place: Indian Ocean: Red Sea | collected 2010
CGGATTCACCATTGTCCAAAGGATTGAGGCCATGCTGAACCTCCCAACCATCACTCATTCCGTCGTTATCCGTATCTGGATTGTTGACATCTGTTCCGTACTGGGTTTGTTCGAGTTTGTCGGAGAGGCCGTCGCCGTCGGTGTCGAGCGCCTCACTCATCAATTCCGATTCGCCACGGAGATCCTCTTCAACAGCGCTCTCAAATCCACCAATATCTTCACTGGTTTGGAAGAAGCCTGAAACACCCACGAAGAGTGAACCAAAAATAAGTGTAGAAACGATAGCGACATAGGCCATTTGGTTGTGGTTTAGGCTCATGAGTCATACCCCGCACATCTGTGCAAATCTCTCGAGGCGTTGATTCGGTTATGAACCTTGACCACAAATGGGCAGAAATCGCAGGCCGAAATACGAAGAGTGTTAGGATTTAACCTCATAATCGACCGTTTGTTTTTTCATGGTGAGAATGGCTTTTCCATCTTCGAATTGAAGGTAAACATTCGCTCGTAAACCATGACCTCGTTGCCACATCCCGACCAAGGCCCCTGCCACCAACGCTGGAATGGGCGATGCGACCTCAAAAACTGTTGCTGCATCATGGTCAAGAATACTTTGCAACACGTTGACCGTGCCCCACCCTCTGCGATGAAAGCGCTCGTCAAGGATACCTTGCCAATCGCTCGATGTCCGCAAATACACTGGAAAATCAGAACGGTCAAATGCCACCGCCATTCCATGAGCCATGGAAACAAACACATCATCGACGCTGGATGATCCACCCGATATTTGGAAACTCTGCAGGGCTGAAATCGGTCGTCCATTGAGTTCTTTGGACAAATAGCGAAGAACATGTATCGGCAGAAAAAACGACCGTTCTTGCCCCAAAAAGAAACCGATTTTTCGAAGCTCAAGTTCCAACGCAACGACGTTTGATACAGCAGGTTGGTGCCATGCTCCGTCCATAGGCGGAGGCGCCTTTACGTCGACCATGGATGCATGTTCTTTCGGTCGCAATTCCAATCGGATTTCTTCAGCATGAACCTGCCTCCAGCCCAACTCGTAGCGCTCTTGGTCAAGATGCTCGCTGTGCGCAAGTGCAAACCCCACCGTGAGCGCATCGTGGACGGGGGAACGAATTTGAGATTCGGAAAGCAAACCCCACCCCATCGTTGCCCAGCGCGCATTCAAACGACCCAACACACGCTTTTTGCCAAACCAACGCCCGAATTGAAAATCAGGATGACGATGGAGCAGGTACTCTTCGGCATCAGCAGCAGCGTAAATCAATTTTCTTCCCAATGGCGATTCATACACAGCATCGACTGTGTTCCAAAAATCTTGGAACTCAACCACACCAAACATCGCACAAGGGACACCGTAGGGGTCGAGAAACAATCCGTCTTCTCCAAAATCAAATTCATGGTGGGCGTGCAACGGACCCGTCATCTTCAACCACTCATTCTGGATAACCCGAACGGCCCTCGTCGTTGAAACAATAGCGTATGACTTGGCGTTCTGCTTTCATCTCGGCCACATCTCTTTTCACCGCCTCAGGTGCTTCGTCGTGCAGAAGCACTCTCGCGTAAAATCGTGCAACTTCTTCCATGTCCGATGATGTAAAGCCAACACGTGTCAACTCCTGCACGCCAAGCCGAAGTCCAGATGGCGTCATGGCCTTGGTATCACCGGGAAGCATGTTCATGTTCGTGATGATCCCCGCACGCTCAAGGCGTGCTGCCGCCTTGGCACCAGCTCCAGAGTCCAACTCCCCGTGGCGAGTGAGGACTTGATGGGAGGCCGTGTACCCCCTTGCTTCAGCGAGGACATCAAACCCTTCGCTGGCGAGGGCTGATGCAAAGGCCTGAGCATTCACGACCGTATCCTTGGCGTAGGCTTCTCCGTATTCCTTGAATTCTGCGAGGGCCATCACCTTTCCTGCAACATGGTGAAGGTGGTATGAAGAGCAAACGCCAGGGAACATAGCGTTGTTCAAGCGACGTTGGAAGGCTTCATCTTCTGAAGATGACAGCAGAAAACCCCCTTGCGGACCAGGGAAGGTCTTGTGGCTTGAACCCGTCATCACATCGGCACCCTCTCGGAGCGGGTCTTGGAATTGCCCACCCGCGATGAGCCCAAGCACATGGGCTCCGTCGTACATCACCGTGGCACCAACCTCTTTCGCTGCTTCAGCCATTTCCTTCAACGGTGTCGGAAAAAGGAATACAGATTGACCGAAGAGAGCAATCTTGGGTTTTGTTGCTCGGATGGTTTCGCATGCAGCGTCAACATCAGGCTCCATCCGTTCCTCATTCCAGGGATAGGTGGTGAGGTTGAGGTCTCGCAAGCCTACGGCTCCCATTCGAGCATGGGAGATGTGACCGCCATCAGCCGTCGATACCGCCGTAATGTCGTCACCCGGTTTTGCCAGGGCTTTCAGCGCGCCGATGTTTGAGACTGTCCCTGATGTCGATTGTATGTTGGCAAACGGCGCCTGAAAAACCTCCTTTGCAAGATCAATGCCTAAGGATTCGATGGTGTCAAAATCATCGCATCCTTGGTAGTAACGCTTTCCGGGTAAACCCTCAGCATAACGACCGTGTAAATCGCTTGCAACGATGTCCTGGACCATGGGTGAGACGATGTTTTCCGATGCGATCATGCCAAGCCCATTTTTGTACAAGCGGCCGCTTGATTTGACCGATGAAATGACGGTCTTTGCATAATTGAGATTGGCCTCGGAGGCCTTCCAAGCACCCTGTTGAGAAGTCATGTACCACGACTGTACACCGCAGTCTTTGAACTTCTTGAATCCGTAACTTCCTTCTTTAACGGTGCGAGGCACGTTCACTGCGAATGGTATTTCGTGGAATAAACCGTTCTTGGACAATGTTTTCCTTCCCTTCTGCTGCAGCATTCAATGCGCTTGGTTCTTTCTTTCTCGTGTAATTGGTTCGACCGCGGTAAGCGACTGGGCCAATTTCCCGTTCGAGCAACGGACCGGAGAGGTCATGTTCTTTCGGTCGCTTGAGCCACCATGCTTTGCCCAAAGGTGATATTCGGGGCGTCCTGCCTTTTTCGATGGTTGCACCCCTACGCCTAAGTCGGGCCCGTACTTTCTTGTCCGACTCTTTGGGAAGGCGTTCAGATAACCAGCCGGGGAAACCGATGTCCAGAACAACGCCGTTAACAGAGACGAGAATACCGCTCAACAACAAATGCGTACCGATGGGTATGTTCTCACGGTTTGGTAACGCTTTGAATCGTTTCAAGCGACGCCCGTACTTGAGCATTCCACGCTGATCTCGATGTTTGATCTGATGCTCCTGTTGACGCATGAAGCGATTGTATGAAAAATGGAGGAACAACAACGACCCGAGGATCGTCAAGCCCTGAGATGAGCCCAACTCTTGGTAGCCAAGGATGCCGAGCACAAACCATAGCGGAAGAAGGACGAGGTACTGAAACACCTTTGCAAGCGGACTTGATGAAAAGCGTGGGGGCATGGAACGTCGTGCTGCTTCGTGAGCAGCGATCATCACGTTTGCATTGAGCGCCTCATCGATACCGCCCTTTTGGAGCAAAGCCGCATAGGGATTCACCGGTGCAACATCAACCCATTTCTTGATTTCTTTATCATCATCGAGCATCAGCGCCACCTCCATGTGCTCCTTGCCCTTTGAACCGTAACCAAAGATGACGGCAAGTGCCATGACACGGGGGTCTTGACTATCGCTCTTGATCAATTCATCGAGCACCGTTTTCGCATCGTGCCATTGGCCGAGGTCCAACAAACAAAGTGCAACAGCAATCCTTGGCCGTACGCCTGTTGGGTCAGCACGAACGAGGCTTATGGCGAGGTCCAATGCCTCGTCGTAAAGCCGCTGTGCCCTCAACAAAGCCACCATGGACAATTGTCCAACCAGCGATATACGATCGCTATGTACCGAGAAATCCTTTGGTTTGGGCTTCCAATAACGCATCATGTTGAGGAGCATCTGCAGATGATCAATCGCAGAATTGTTTTCCCAGTCCCACAGGTCATCTTCAGTGACTGAGCCGTTCCATGGGTCAAGCCATTCACACACGAAGGACAGAATTTCCGGTTCGTCATAACCCTCAGGTTGCTGCAGGCCGTGGAGCGCTTCTCGTGCAGCATCCAAACGTCGCATCGCCATGTACCCTGTAGCGATGATCATTCTTGCTTCATCGTTGTCACCACCAGATTGAGCCAACAACTTCCGACTTTCTTCGATGGCATCTGGCCAAAGGCCACGTAGGGCTTTCTCCCACATCGATGCCCGTGATTGTTCCTGCCGAATCAGCGCTTGGTCTCCCGGGAAATCATGACTTTGAACACGAAGGAGCAAATCGATGTCTTCGTTGTACGCAGCCGTTTCAACGAGGTGTTGAAGACGGTCTCCGCCCTCAAGTTTGACCGCACCTTCTCGACGTTCGTCTGGATTCAAATCGAATCTGAGGCGACGAAGATGACCGAATCGACTGATGGACAGCAACCATGCCAGGAGGAAAATAACTTGACCTGCGGCGATAAACAACCAAACGGTCAAGAGCCTCATTTCCTCATCAAAATCATTGCTTTCAAGCCATGAAGTCATTGGCATCAGGTCGCCAAATTCCTTGTAACAGACCATGATCAAGAGCATGACGGTGTAGCCAGAAAAACCAGCAAACGCAAACGTGAGTTGACGGGCTTGTGCCGATTTTTCTGCTCGAATTTCACGTGGCGTGTCGAGTGTTACACCGAACATCCCACCAAATGTTTGACCGCCCAAAATCAAGTTTCGCGTCAATTCAAAAATGAAAGCCAAGCCAACAATGGCAATGTTGAGGGTAAGGTACAACGACAAAAATTGAGGCAGTGATTTGATGAACTCCCAATGAAACAATATTTCCGAGATGACATCGATGCGGAGGAAAATGGAGTAACCAATAATTCCGCCATAATTGAGAATTTCTTCTGCGTTTGGAGGGTCACTGATCAAGACATAGAGGACGGTGGAAATGCCGTTGAGGGCTGTCAGGGGCATGGTGAGCAAAAACAAAACGAGAACGAACGAAAACAACCGTCCTACGATACCGTTTTTCTCTGGGTCGATGGGGTTCTTTCGTCCACGTGTGGTGCGCCATTTGCTGATCAAGAGCATGTTCCACGAAGCGCCCATGATTCGACCGTAAGCAAAAATGGTTGGAGCCATGAAGGTGAGCATGCCAAAAGCCAGCCATTCTGGTGTGATGGTTCCCTCCACTTGGTAACCGTAGACCAACACGAGCAGGGTGACAACGATCAACAACACCAAGGTGAAGAGCCGTTGAATAAGTGCGGTACTCAACGACGCTCTGACATCTCGACGCTTGGAAGAAAGGAGGCTGTTCAAAGATTCCCAAGGAGACATGAACACGGGGATCAGAATGAGGGTTGCGATGATATAGAGGTTGAATTGGGAAAACACGGCGGCATCAAAAAGAAGTTCAGATATGAGAATGAGGACACCGGTTAAACCCATCATGTACAGCAAGACACCATACCCAACTCGTCCAACCCCCAGAAGACGACGTGAATCCCTTAGCGTTCGGGTGATTCGATGGACTTCGTACAAATCATCTTCAATTTCAAACGCCACCTGCAAATTCTTCAGCTGTTGTGGAATAAACCATCGACGAACAAAGAAGGCCAACAGCAGTGCAAGGCCAAGTGGCATGAGCATGGTCGTTGAAACACCCGAGTTGGTCGAAACATCGGCGGCGGAAACTTGGGGCAAGAACGTGACCATGACAAGAGCCAAACCGATGCTCAACGCCCCTCGCATAGAAAAATCCGATGCGTAACCGTTCATCAAAATTCCTCCGCATTGCACCTACTTTCGATGCCTTTGCAGAAATTCATCAATGCGGTCAAAGGCTTCGTCAAGCACATCAACATCGGCCAAATAGACCAAGCGAACATGGCCCTTTCCGAGGTCCGGTGAAAATCCACTTCCATGAACGAGCAACACGTGTTCCTCCTCAAGCAACTGAAGCACGAAGGCTTTGTCATCGTTTGCCCAGCGCTCATCGGTAAGTCGAATAAACATATAGAATGCTCCTCCCGGACGTTCAACTTCAAGACCCTCAATCTGTGAAATACGGCTAAGGCAATGATTGCGCTGCTCTTCAACCCGTGATGCGTAGGCATCCATCCATGCACGGTCACCAGTTAACCCTGCGAGGTAGCCCAGTTGAGCTGGTGTTGAAGCACAGAGTCGTGAACGTAACAGCCGTTCAAGCCCATCACGCACCAAAGACAACCGTTGTGTCGGGTCGTGCAACGCCATGTAACCAATTCGCCAACCTGGAGCGTAGTAGACTTTTGAGACGCCGTTAAGAGCGATGACGGGCACCGTGGTGCTCCTGCTTGCTGTTGACACATGCGTGTTGGTGAAGTCAAGACCGTCGTAAATCTCATCGGCAACGACGATGCAGTTGGGATATTGCTCGGCGATCGCCAACAAACGATCCACATCATCGGCTCCGCAAACAGTGCCGCATGGATTGTTGGGGTTGATGAGCACCAACAAACGAACATCATCGTCCATTTTTGAGGCTATGTCGTCAAAATCTGGACGCCAACCATCACGACTGTGCAGTTTGTACTCGATCGTCTGACCGCCGTACATCTGCGGATAAGCCATGTAGGGCGGATAATGCGGGCCTGGAGCAAGCACTTTGGAGCCTTGCTCAAGCACGGCGGCGAAAATCAACTGCAACGCCTCCGTCACGCCGTGGCAGACATAGATGTCATCGGAGTTTGCAGACCAACCCTTCCGTTGTTCATCCTCTGCAATCGCTTGGCGCAATGCAGGAAGGCCATAGGAGGGTGAATACCCGTTGTGTCCATTCGAGAGGGCAGCAGCGTAGGCCTCCACCATATGCGATGGAGTTGGTAGGCCTGGGTAAGCGATGGGGTCGCCGATGTTGAGTTTCAAGATGGTGTGGCCTTGCTGTTCGAGACGCGTTGCAGGAACAACAACATCCCGTATGGCATACTCAATCGAAGCGGCCCGAGAAGAGACAGGTATTGGGTCAGGCATATCATCACCTATGTGTCAGAGATCGCTTCGGCCAACTCCAGCCATACGGAGCACTTCATCGAATTCCTCAGATGAAACTGGTTGAACCGAAAGTCGTTGACCGCGTCGCAGCAGCGGCATTCCTTCCAAGTTCGGATTCTCCTTCATCGATTGGAGGTCAACCATCGGTAATTCGCGAACCGGTTCAATGTCCACCATAAACCAACGTGGACTTTCAGGTGTTGATTTTTCATCAAAATATTTTCCGTCAGCATCCCAAGAGGTAAAGTCGGGATAACCCTCTCGAACGATGCGAGCGACACCTGCAACGTGTGGCGGCTTGGTGTTGGAATGATAGAACAACACCAAGTCACCTTCTTTCATCAAATCCCGCATCATGTTGCGAGCCTGATAATTGCGGACTCCATCCCAGTGCGTTTTTCCGTCAGCGACCAGTTGAGCATAGGGATAAACATCCAACTCGGATTTCATCAGCCAGTGGTTCATGTCCCATCGGAGACCTACGGGGTCTATGGAATGCTCGCTCACCAAGCATCAACAACATCGTCGAGCAACGCCGCTTCCATCACGTCATCCGCAGCCTGATGCGTGCGAATCAATCCGAGCTTCTTGGCCATGTTGTTCCCACCACTCACCGCACCAATGCCCATCTTCTCAAGGGTGACGAAAATGGCAGGGAGGAGAATCAGGGCGCTTGCTGCTGCGACCCACAAGAGGATCAAAATCACCGTGATGAACGGCTGAATTTCGGGAATGGGAATGTTGTAGGCCGTGAACATACCCAACGAGGTTACAACTGCCGCTTCAAACAACGACATACCGGTCCCTACAGCGGCACTTCGGATGGCTGGAATGCCACCACCCAATTCTCGTATACGGTTCGCGATGTGAATCGAAAAGTCAACACCAACCCCCACGAGAATTGAACCAATCATCACCGTCACCAAGGACAGTGGTACATCCATCCGCCACATCACCAACCACTGTAAAGCGACCGTGGCGATCACAGGAGAAGTTGTCCAGATGGAATACCGTATGTCCCTGAACACAACGGCGAGCGTGATCAGCGTGAGGATGATGGCAAATCCAAGCGATGTCCATTGCGAGCCAACGATCAGTTCGTTGACCTCGATGGCCGTCGCTGCGACACCGGTGAGTTCTTCTGCAGTTTCACCATACTTGCCTTGGAACTTTGCAGCCTCAGCATTCACGATATCAACGCTCTTGGCGGTGTCAGCAACTGGAATGAACGGCATGTCAACATAAATGAGTGAACGCCCGAAGTCGTCGCTGACAAAGATTTCACGCGTTTCCTTGGTCAACGATGCATAGAAGATGTCCAGCAGGAAAATCTGCGTTTGTTGGGAACCGGGAAGTCCGAAATCATCAGGGTCGTTGACGACATCCCAGAACGAACCGTCAATGGACTGGCTTTGGTTCAGCAACACATCGGCAGTGGTTTTGACGTCTTCACAAACTTCGTTGCCCCCACACGGAACGATTTGAAGCAAATCGTTCACTTGTTCACCCGATACGGTCACCTGTATCCCTGAGGATTTCATCAAAAAGACAACAGAAACGGCCGTCGTATTCTCAACCGTGTTCAGGGATGCTTCGAGGTTGTCTATTTTCTGTAACAGTTCAACCGGGTCGTCGTTTGACGTGTCATCGTCGTTAAAATCACCACTGACGTTACCGTTCACGAGGATCATGCCAACTTGTCCGGCCTCGAATTCCTTGCTGTACTGTTTCATTTTCACAACAGGAGATTCACCTTCTGGAGCCATTCCGAGCAGATCGATGTTCTCTTCGACATTGCTTTGACCGATGGTCGCAGAGAGTAAAATGAAAAGGGCGAACACCGCCAGCACACCTTTGTTGTACTTCACGGGAACATCCACAAGAACATCAAATGCCTTGAGTGGAGGATGTTTTGGTTTCTTTAAGTCAAGAATGAGCGTGAGGTTTGGCACCATGAACATGGTGAGAATGTAGACGATGACAATGCCGCCTGAAAGGGCGATACCGACGGTCTGAATCGGCGCCATCGGCGTGAAGACCAACGAAATGAAACCGATGACCGTCGTAACAGCGGAGAGGAAGACCGCCCGGCCGGTCGAGGTCAATGAGGCCTTCATTTTCTCGCCTTTGGTTCCTTCCTCCTCAGCGTAGCGATTGGTGATGTGCAGGCCATAAGAGACCCCCAACGCGAGCAAAATAGGCCCTACGATAATGACCGTCATCGTCACTTCGTAATTGGTTGCACCGATCAGCCCGAGTGTCCAGAACACTGCACATAACGTCGGCAAACCCGCAATGACCACCACCTTGAATCCTTGGAGCGGACGCATGCCCGTCAACCCTGCTTGAAGCAGGTCGGAGTGGAACACAAACAAACCCATGGCGACGAGAACAACCGCCATGGGGAAGATTTCCCAAAACAGGCGGAACGAGAATTCGGTGACGGCGTTGGTAATGGGCACTGGACCCGTCAAAATCATCGAAAGACCGAGGTCTTCCCAATCGCACAATCCCTCGGATTCCACCGGCTCGCCATTGGCGTCGAATTCACAGGCGCGCTCAAGACGAGAAATAGTGTCAAGAACTTCTTGTGTGTCTGCAATGATCTCTTTGGCAGGGCGGTCTTCCGTAACGGCAATGGCCATGATCGCTCGGTCAAGCAAGCCGTCTGGACCGCCATCTTCCGCGCCTTCAATGTCGCGAGCAAGTTTGTTCATGCCCGCTGTTGGCTCACCCTCATCGGTGTACATCTCACCAACGACGAGGTCAATGGTCGTCTGGCTCGGAATTTCGTACGAGCCTCCGAACTGGTCGTCCGTTTGTTCCGCAAGTTCGTTGATGTTTTCAGCCAATTCCCTGGATGGACAATCTTCCGTCGGGTCGCTGGAACAGCCCAGTTCACCCACCTCTGTGATGATGGCTTCACGAATCCTCGGCGCACTGGAATTGACTTCTTTCAGCACCGTTGAAAGCGACAGGATGTAAATCACATCGTCCGAATCATCCGAAAGGTATGGATTGAGAATGTTTTCAACATAACTGATCTCTTGTAAAATACGCTGGTCGGTGACGTTGTATGTCGTGGATTCAATGTACACGACCATGACGTTGGTGGACCAATCCTCCTCCACTTTACCAATCAGCTCGGCGACGCGACTTCCATCGGGAAGATACACTTCCAAATCCCCGTTCACGTTTAGCGCGGGATTGTCGGGGTCGTCATCAAAACTTGTTCCGTCCAAAAATCCTGATTGCGTAACAAAGTAAACGGTAAGGAGGAGGAACACGAGGATGGTTGGAATTGGGAACTTCGTGATCGCACCCGTCGCCCCTGTCTTCTGCCATTCACGCTTGAACCGCTTCGGCGCTTCGAGGACAGCGTCAAGTGCCCGCTTTGAATCGAGGGCCTTCATCTGGCCAGTCAGCTGGTCTCGAACGGAACGGCTTTTCTCCGTGATGATATCAAGACGACGATTTCCTTCCAATTTGTCGTCGTTTACGGGAGCGTCTGATGGGTCATCGGATTTCGCCATACCGCCACCTCAGTCTTGGGGAGACGCAGACCCTTCAAAGCCTTACCTTCGCCACGGACACACATCCACCAAATCCGCAGGCGTTGGGGGCCGACGGGTTGAAATGATGCCCCACATCCGACAGGGTGGACCCACCTCATTGACCGAGGCGGGGCCAGGTGAGGCAAATGCCAGCCCCAAAACTCCCAGAAAAGCGTTGGTCAATCGACCTCGAAAAAGCCATACAAGCACAACACTACGAAGATGCGGAGGCCTACAATGGCCGATACGCCTTCAATCCCGACAGTGGAAAAGAAGTGTTCGTCATTGACACGCCACCCCCCTACCCTTCTGGCACCTGGCATATCGGTGCCGTGGCACAGTATTCAATGATCGATGTCATCGCACGAAGTCAGCGTTTGTTGGGCAAGGAGGTGTACTTTCCGTGGGGCGTCGATCGAAACGGAATCAACATTGAATTCACGGTGGAAAAAAACACCAAACGCAAAATGAAAACTTATGATCGTGAGGAATTCCTCAGCCTTTGTCAGACGACCATCGAAGCCTTCACCCAAGCGATGAGAACAACTGCAAAACGCGTTGGCCTTTCCTGCGATTTCGACCGAGAATACCTTACCGACGCTCCCGATTATCGAAGTGTAACGCAATCGATCTTCGTTGAGTTGTTCAAGAAAGGTGACATCATTGAAGACCTTCGACCCAACATCTACGACCCTGTTGAAGGAACCACCATTGCGGATGCCGAAGTTGAACGTCTACCACGAACGACCAAACTCGTTGACGTAAAGTGGACATGTGAAGACGGAACAGAATTGGTGATTTCCACGACTCGCCCAGAGATGATTTGTGCATGTGGCGTGGTGGTCGTTCACCCTGATGATGAACGCTATCAGCATCTGGTTGGAAAGGACATCACGCTTCCAATGCCGAGCGATGGACGCTCAACAAGCGTGAAGATCATGCAGCACCCTTCTGTAAAATCCGACTTTGGAACGGGTGTGCTCATGGTGTGTTCCTTTGGTGACCAAAACGATGTCGCCGTGTTTAGAGAACTCGGCCTGACGCCGTTTCAAGCCATTGACCTTGAAGGCAAGATGACCGAAGTCGCAGGTCCGCTTCATGGAATGAAGGTGCTTGAGGCTCGAAACAAGGCCATCGAACTGCTCGAGGCCGACGGGAACCTTGTCCAAGCCGTTGAACGGGAGCAAGACATCCCTGTCTCTGAACGAGGGAAAAATCCCGTTGAAATTATTCTCCTCAAGGAATGGTATGTGCGGCAAACGCATATCCAAGAACGCATGAAAGAACACATCGAAGACATTGACTTCCATCCGGTCAGAAACCGACAGTTCTTGCTCGACTGGATGGACAACATCAGCATCGATTGGCCCATCAGCCGTCGTCGCTGGTACCATACTGAGATCCCCATCTGGTACAGTGAAGATGAGCGCAAAGTCGTCGTTCCACCCTCTGGGACGTATGTTCAACCCTGGAAGGAAATGCCTCCCACAGGCAGTCGCGTCTTGGACAGGGAATCCAGAGAGGACCTCGGCGACTACGATGAACTGAAGTCCTCCCTTGGCCAACTAACAGGCGAGGAAAAGGTGTTCGACACGTGGATGGACTCTTCCAATTCGAACTTGTTCGTGAGCGGCTATCTCAACCAGCCAGAAGTTTTTGCCAAAGCATTCCCCACGGCTTTGAGACCACAGGGCAAAGAAATCGTGCGGACATGGCTCTATTACACCCTTCTGAAATCAACGCTTGTGCTTGACCAACCTGGATTCCAGCATGTGTGGATCGATGGTTTGGGAATGGACCCTTGGGGTCGAAAAATGAGCAAATCTTTGGGCAACGGCATCGACGCTGATTCGGTCCTTGAATGCGGCGCAGGTGGCCGAACAGGCTCGTGGAGCGTCAAAGGTCCTGACGGTTCAGTAAAACTCAGAGCCAACAAGATTGGAAGTGAATGTTTCCGTCTCTGGAAGGCTTGTGATGCGCAAGTCGGTGATGATTTCCACATCAACCCAGAGGAAATTGAGAAGAAATATTTTGGTGTCTTGACAAAATTGTTCAACGTCGCTCGGTTCACCTCACAATTCGATGTGCCCGCCGACCTCGAACATGTCCCTGAAGACTTGATGCCCGAGGATCGATGGATTCTGGCGGAATTCCAATCCACCATGGCCACCGTTGAATCCGCATGGGCATCGCTTGACATATACACGGCAACACAGGCACTGAAGACCTTTGGAACAGGCCTTCTACCAAGCCATTACCTCGAGATGGTCAAGTCTCGTCTTTACGACGATGACCAACGGGCTGCATGGACGCTGCATCGCATCGTTCGGGATTTCATGGCTGCATTCAGCCCCGTTTGCCCGTTCTTTACCCACCACATCACGAGCACCGTTTACGAACATTCAGCGGTTGAGGTTGACGAATTCCCTCATCCACCGCTTGCGGAAGTTGGTGAAGGAAGTGAAGAAGGGGCCCGTCTGTGTGGTCTTTCTCATGCACTCCAGGAATTCAACGGCAACACATGGGGCGCAAAAAAGGAAGCCGGTATCTCGCTCAATCAACCCATTTCTGGCATCGCTGTACCCGATGAATTGGCAGAGTTTTCAGCAACACTCACCCGAATGCACCAACTTGAGTGAGTCATTCATCCTCATCAAAGAGGGTGAGTTGGCGTGATGGGAGAATTTCGAGTTGCCCCAATCGAAAACCGATGAGACGCACGCTCCTATGTGATTCAATATTGGTCGCAAACAATGTACGTGCGAGACGTTTGAACACGGCTGCATCATCCATGGCGACGGGTATGCTGCGACCTGAAGTGTGGGTTTCAAAACCCGTGTAACGAATCTTGACCTCTGCCAATCGCCCAGAAACACCGAGTCCTACCGCCCGCTCCATCACCAGATCCACGAGTTGCTCCAAACGTTCCAATACGGATTCATGGTCGGCCAGATCCGTTTCAAAGGTGTGCTCTTTGCCAACGGATTTCCGACTTCGTAACGGACTCACCACGTCGCTGCTTTCACCTTCGACCACGGACATGAACCACGATGAAAACCGCTCGCCGGCCAAACGCTCTAGCGAAAGCACGCCCAACTCCTGAAGTTCATCCGCTGTCGTAAAGCCCCATTCGGCCAATTGTGTTGCCCGTTTTGGCCCAATTCCTGGTATTTCTCTCAAGGAACGACCCTGAAAGAAATCCCCTACTTCATCAGGCAACACCCGAAAAATACCGTTGGGCTTGTTGACTTCACTGCTCATTTTCGCAAGGATTCGTGTCGGTCCGATACCGAAGGAAGCCGTCAGTTGCAAGTCATCGGTGATGGCTGCCTGAAGGTTCTTTGCAAGCGCCAACGCCATATCCCAATCACCATTCACCGTCTCGGTTACATCCAGATACGCTTCATCGATACTCGCCTGTTCAAACACATTCGCTGGTTGCTGTAAATGGGCCATCACGCGTCGGCTGGCTCTGCCGTACAGGGCCCGAGTGCCCCGAATGTAGAGGGCTGGTCCAAACGGTGCTGCTGGACACCTTCGCCATGCTTCAGATACTGGCATTGCTGAGCGAATACCGTAGGCACGCGCTGCATAATTGCAGGTCGAAACAATGCCTCGACCCCTCCCTTGTTTTGGGTCCGAACCGATCACCAACGGCAAGCGGTCGTCCAAATTGTGATGGAGCGTTTCAACCGCTGCAAAAAAAGCATCCAAGTCGCAATGAATCAAGATCCGTGGGCGCCTTTGTTCCCCATCACTTGATGCGGCGCCCATATCGACTTTTCCTCGCCATCGGTGTTTGAACTTGATGCTCGTTCAGTTCAACAAAGGGGTCTTGGTAAAGAACGAAGACCACCCCTGTCGAACGTCAATGATTCCCATGAACACAACACGCCTTTCCACGCCAAGAAACATGGTGCTCGTGCAGCAAAACGTCATCGATCTCATGCAAATTCAGCCACAATCCGGCCAACTCTACCACTTGACAGGACCGGGGCACTCGGGGCGAAGTATGCGGGTCATAGCAGAGCATTGGGTCGCTTGGGTTCTGATGCAAGGTGAAGCCGTTCACTGGATCGATGGCGCCTGCCGAATAGATCCATCTCGTCTAATTCCTCTTCTAGAATCGCTTAACGCAGATGTTGAGGCATGTTTGGCTCGCCTTTACTTGAGCCGCGGTTTTACATTGCATCAGCTGGATGGACAACTCAGCCGTCTCTCGGACGAATTGAACATCACGCGTGCGCCCATGCTCGTGGTGGATGGGTTGCTGACCATGCACCAAGACGATGCCATTCGTCGTTTGGAATCCCGCAGTATGTTACGAAGGCACCTCAATCTCTTGGAACGAATTGTAAAGATCCACAACACTGCCGTCATGGTCATCACCGAGGCGCAATCCACATGCCCTCATCAGGAAAGGCGCATTCGCTCCATTTATCGTCGGGCACAGAATCATCTGCGAGGAACGTGGAGAGGCGGAAGGCGAAGTCGAACACTCCACCTCCATCACCCCCAAACTGGCATTCAAGGACGATGGTTGCCAACACATCAACCACAAACTCGATTTCAGATCAAACCACGTAGTTTCAACGAACAGAAGATGAATCCTGTGATGGATGCATGCTCCTTGCGGGAGAAGCAGAGGTGAAATCCAACAATGTTGGTTGCTCAATACCTTGTTCCAGCATCTCATCGGTCCATCCAAACGGCGCAAGAATCTCCCACAGAGCACGTTGTGCAAGCGCCCCATAATGAACATGACAACCGCCGTGCATCGTGTCCACACCCACGAGTTCCTCTTCCAACAACACGCGATCCCAAAGCTCGGTGGCCGATGCATTGACCACCACATAACGAATCTTCCCGCCAGGCGGAACAACATGCCCTTGTTGATGGGCTCGCAAAAGCGCTGCATAAGTAAGGTTCTTGACGCGATAATCATCCATTTCTTTGCTGACACGCCGGCTCAGTACCAAATCTTCCAAGGCCACACCATCTGCATGAAGACGTTCTCTTTCACGACGATAGAAGCGGAACACCTCGCGTTGTGCGCTTCGATTGGGTACACCGTTCACCCGTTCACCTGCAGCCAGCAAATGCAGTGCATGTTCTTGCAATGAACGAATCCAAGGAGGCGTTGAATGTTGGCGCATTTCAATACCTCGAACCTTGAACCCCTCCTCTCCGTACGCCCAATACTTGGTGAGTGAACCTGAACCGTGCATACGACTCGGAAGAAAGGCGATGAAATCATAATGATTTTCAAATTCGAGCGGAATACCAACCGACTGAGAGATTCGGGAGGCAAAGGCTTCTGCTGCTTGTCGTTGCTCTGCACGTGTTCGCCCAGTGGTGTCCGAAAGCCAAACGCAGTCAACGATGGCGTGAAGAACATCCCATCCGTCGTTTTGTGCTGCAGCAATCGTGGTCAACAAAATGTCACGAGACCAAGCACAAATGGCTTCATGTGCCTCAATACGCCCAAACCTGGCATTGCGATAACCCGTATAGCCGAAACAAGTGACGAGAAGCCACTTCAAAGCGTTTTGACGCAAATCAAACGCATCACCTTTCGAAAGGCGTTGAGCCTTCAATTCACGGCGTCGCTGAATCAACGGTGCCACCACGCGACCCAAGAAACCGTGCCTTCGGCCACAAGTGTGACCGTTGAGACCAGGAACTCGCTGCGCCTTTTCGTGGACGAGTGGGAAGAAACCATGCCCGAACTGCGAATGGAGGTGACGTTGCCGAAATTCGCGCCTTGCTTCATCGGGAGGCAGAGGAACGAACATGTCGTCTCTCAGCGATGCTTGTGGCTGGCAGCACGAACAATTCAAGGTCTCAGGTGAAATGTTTCTCGTGGCGATGATGCTTGGAAAC
>MDTE01175472.1_pt1 | contig 16547 bp, 15 predicted proteins | sample 811231 | NCBI WGS metagenome assembly MDTE01 (sample SAMN05326651, study PRJNA326480) | marine metagenome | isolation source: seawater | place: Indian Ocean: Red Sea | collected 2010
GATTAATAAAGCCGTAAAACAACTACTTAGAAATTGCTAGCCGTAAGTCTAAATTTTACCAGTCATCATTATTTGGAGAATCTTTAAAGAATTCATCAATAGAATTAAATACACTATAAATCTCATCATTTAGACTTTGAGCTACTTTTTTAATTCTTTGAACGTAAAGCCCCTTTTTTATCTCTTTATCAACATATCTTACAGCTCTTTTTTCTTTGGCATCACCCTGTAAGTCAGATGGAGGTCTATTAAGCCCTCCCCCAAAGCTGAATGTACGATACTGCTTTACATTTAGAAATGCAGTCATAAGAAGATTCCCTACATAATTTTCATTAATCTGATTACTTGCTATTTCCCAAGTTGTATTTGGATCTCTTTTTTTTCCATCAAAAACGTAAGAATCTTTTAATTGCATTTCAAGTCTAAATTTATTTTCTTTAATAAGAAAGACCATAGTACTTGAAACCTTATAGTTTGAAGTTGTTTTTTGGAAGGTTTGAATAAGTTTTGGACTCATTTTAAATTTACGATCAATAATAATTTTATTTTTATCATTGAACTGAATTACTTCTTGAGGAGATTTAAAATTTTTACCAATCCACTCCAAAATTGTGCTATGAATTTGATCTTGTGATTTTCCTTCTACTTCATAAACTTTAACATAACTGTAAGAATCTTTTAGGGCTTCTTGTGAAAGCATCATAAAATAAGAAAGGGAAAAGATAAGAACTAATGACTTTTTCATTATAAACAAAAATTAATTTGAATAAAACTAATCTATCTTTTTCATAATGTAGTTAACAGACTCGCTATTTCCATTGTAGTATACATGGTCTATGGTATATCCATTTTCGATTAAAAGATTCACTGCACCCATAATTCCATTAAATGCAAATTTCTTTCCATTCTCATCAAGAACCCAACCCTTGCTTATTTCTTTAATTCTAGAAATTTGACCCCAGTCAAGGAATACATTTGCGCGAAAGGGCCTAAGCAACTTTACTTCAGCATTAACTCTTATATACTTTGCGTCTAATTCTGAAATTGGAATATCATTAACAGTTAGATCCTGAGAATAAGAAAACAGAGAAGTCATAAAAATTGAGATAAATAATAGTTTTTTCATAGTAGTAAGTTTTTTAATAAATGTACAAATATTATGTGATTTAATAAATTTAAAATTAATTGTAGCAATAATGATCTAAAAATGAATTGTCCTTTTTGTATATTGTTTATAAAAAAATCATGAAAAATATATTATTAATTTTTTTACTAGGGACATTATCTCTTAATGCTCAGATATATGAATATAAAACCGTGACTACTGTTGAATCATTGGTTCAGAGTGGATTAGGCAGATCTCGTATGATAGCAGAAACAGATAATGTGGATTATAAATATGCAACAACCGTTAGGACAGAGGTTGATGGCAAAACAAAAAAGCAAAAGTCTAAAGCAAAAAGAAATGAAATAAGAACAAAAGCTTTTGAGGAAACTAAGCTTTTAAACTTTTTTAATGTTGGAGGGATAAGATTTAATAATATTGCAACAAATGATGCAATGGTTACTGCAAAAATGAATGATTTAGCTGCTGATGGATGGGAGTTAGCTTTTATGGCAACAGGAGTTGAATCTGCTGACAAAGAGCCTGAGGCTATTTTCATTACTCGATATGTTTTTAAAAGACTAAAGTCAAATTAATTTTTTAAATGAAAATATTCAATGATCCATTAAAAGTTATAGCTATTAATTCAACCATCTTTGTATGTGGGTGTGTTTTATTTGTTTTAATTGGTTTAACAGCTGCAATTGTTGAATCAGGAGAGGAAAATCCAATAAGAACAGAGCATCTTAAACAGCATTCAGATGATCATAAAAAATATGATGAGATGATTGAATTACTTGAGAAATTAAATCAAAAAATGGACACGTTGGTATCGAAGTAAAAAGTAATTAAAATTTAAATAAATATAGGTATGATAGGCTGTCAAAGAGATTTATTCAATATTCCTGACAATATTTCTTATTTTAATTGCGCATACCTTTCTCCTCAACTCATAGAATCTCAAAAAGCACTCATCGAGGGCGTTAACTTAAAAAGCGTTCCTTGGGAATGGACTTCTGAGAAATTTTTTTCTCAAGTTGAAGAGGTTAAGGTATTATGCGCTAATCTTTTCGGAGAAAAACCAGATAATTATGCTTTAGCTCCTTCAGTAAGTTATGGTATGAATACTGCTGCTAGAATAATTGAGAATAAATTAGAGAAGGGAGATCAAATACTTCTTATTGATGAGGATTTTCCAAGTAATGTTTTAACCTGGAGAAGAGTTTGTAAGGAAGTTGGATCTACTATTTTGACTGTCAAAAAAGATGAAAAAAACAACTGGGCCTCAGCTATTATTGATAATATTAATCCTAATGTTAAGGTAGTTTCTATTTCTAGTTGTCACTGGGCTAATGGTGAGTATATAGACTTAGAATTAATTAGTAAAAAATGTAAGGAAAATCAGTGCTTTTTTATAGTTGATGCTACTCAAAGTCTTGGAGTCAACTTACATTTGATTAGAAAAATTGATCCTGATTTTTTAATTGCTGCTGCATATAAGTGGATGCTCTGTCCTTATGGCCTAGCAATTATTTATGTTGCAGATAAGTGGTTTAATTCTAGACCACTTGAAGAAACATGGCTAGCAAGAGATAATGCAAAAAATTTTTCAAAGCTTGTAAATTACAGTGATATATACATGCCCGGTGCTAGAAAATTTGATATGGGTCAGACTGCAATGCCAACATTATTGCCTGGATCAATTGTAGCTTTAAGACAGATTAAAAGATGGGGAATAAGTAATATTTCTAAAACCCTTGAAGCAATAAATAACAAAATTTCAAATGAACTAGTTTCATTAGGTTTTAATGTAATTCCAAAAAATAGAAGAGTTAGTCATATTCTTGGAGTTAAAATTCCAAAAGGGAAGAATAAAGATTATGTTTCAAATCTTAGAAAAGAAAATATCTACATTAGCCAAAGAGGAAGTTCTTTAAGAATTGCACCCTATCTACATAATAATGATAAGGACATAGAAAGACTTATAAATTCTTTAGTCAAATAGAAACATGAATCCTATTAAAATCATAAAGAACAGATCAGATATAGGAGCTGGAACTAGAGGGTCTGATATGGGAATTGATGCAATTGAAATTGCTGCAATAAATCTTGAAAATAATTTTTTTAATAAACATTCTCATATTGATATTAAAACTCATAATGAGACCATATATAATAAAACTAAAAACACATTTGCAAAGAGAATTAATTTTGTTTGTCAGCAATGCGAGAGGTTAAGAGAAGAAGTTAAAAATGAGTTACAAAAAGGATTTTTTCCTTTGATTTTATCTGGTGATCATTCCTCTGCTTTAGGAACTTTGTCGGGGATTCAGATGGCGAATCCAAAAAAAGTTATTGGAGTTATTTGGTTAGATGCTCATGCAGATATTCATTCACCTTACAGTACACCATCAGGAAATATTCATGGAATGCCACTTGCAGCTGCACTTGCATTTGACAATAAGGAATTTTCAAAAAACAATGTTTCGAGGTCAACAGAAAACGACTGGTTAAGAATGAAAAATATGGGAAGTAAATCTCCCATCATAAAACCTGAAAATCTTATCTATTTTGGCGTTAGGGATACAGAAAAAGAAGAAGACCAAATAATTGGTTTAAAAAAGATTAAAAATTTTTCTGTTGATGAGGTTCGTGATCTTGGATTAAAAAGATCAATTGACCAGGCATTAAATAGATTAATTTCAACAGATATTATATATATAAGCTTTGATGTTGATTCTTTGGATTGTGATTTGCATTCCAGGGGAACAGGAACTCCAGTTTCAAAAGGATTTATTACAAAAGAAATAATTTCAATTATTAAGAGCGTAAAAGACACTGGTAAGCTTGTGGCACTTGAAGTATGCGAAATAAATCCCTTATTAGACAACAAAGGAAATCAAATGGCTGAATCAGCGTTCGAGGTTATTTCCTCAGTATTAAATTAATTTTATATTCGGCTAAATTTTTCCTTTTTTTATTAGGTTAAGTGCCGAACCCTCTTTAAACCATTCTATTTGCTGACTATTATATGAATGATTAACTAAAATTTCATTTTTAGAATTATTTGAGTGAATAATTTCAACCTTTAAAGGTTTTTCAGGAGAAAAATCTTTTAAATCTTTGAAATTAAATGTATCATCTTCCTCAATTATATCATAATCATTTTCATTACTAAACGTAAGCGCTAACATGCCTTGTTTTTTCAGATTACTTTCATGAATTCTAGCAAATGATTTAACTAAAACAACCATTACTCCTAAGTGACGGGGTTCCATAGCAGCGTGTTCTCGAGATGATCCCTCTCCATAATTATGATCTCCTACAACGACAGTTTTTATGCCAGCTTTTTTGTATTCTCTTTGAACTTCTGGAACACCACCATATTCACCAGTGATTTGACTTTTGACAAGATTAGTTTTTTTGTTAAAGGCATTAATTGCGCCAATTAAACAGTTATTCGAAATATTGTCTAGATGACCCCTATATCTGAGCCATGGACCAGCCATTGAGATATGATCAGTTGTACATTTCCCATAAGCTTTAATTAACAATTTCGCATTAAATAAATTTTTTTTATCCCATGGTTCAAATGGTTTAAGGACTTGAAGTCTTTGCGAATCTTTTTTTATGAGAACTTTAATATTTGAACCATCATCTAATGGAGGAACAAAGCCATTATCTTTATAATCGAAACCTTTAGGGGGGAGTTCAAGCCCCTCAGGAGCTTCTAATTTTACTTCTTCACCATCTTCGTTTATAAGGGTATCAGTTATCGGATTAAAATCTAGTTTTCCTGATATTGCAACTGCAGCAACCATTTCTGGTGAAGCAACAAATGCATGCGTATTTGGATTTCCATCTGCTCTTTTTGCAAAATTTCTATTAAAAGAATGAATTATAGAATTTTTTTCTTCTTTATTTGCACCTTTTCGATCCCATTGTCCTATGCATGGACCGCAGGCGTTTGTAAATATTTTGGCTTCTAAATTTTGAAAGATTCCTATCAAACCATCTCTTTCTGCAGTATACCTGACTTGTTCTGAACCAGGATTTATTCCAAATTCAGCCTTGGTCTTTAATTTTTTTTCAATTGCTTGCTTTGCTATACTTGCTGCTCTTGAAAGATCTTCATAAGAAGAGTTCGTACAAGAACCTATAAGTCCCCACTCAACTTTTAAAGGCCAATTCTCACTTTTTGCTTTTTTACCCATATCTGCAATTGGAGTCGCAAGATCAGGAGTAAAGGGTCCGTTAATATGAGGAGATAATGAATCTAAATCAATTTCAATTACTTGATCAAAGTATTTTTCTGGATCTTCATATACTTCTGGATCTGCTGTTAAATGTTCTTTTACATTATTTGCAGCATCAGCAATAATATCTCTACCTGTTGCCCGAAGATATCTTTCCATTGATAAATCATATCCAAATGTAGAAGTTGTAGCTCCAACTTCAGCACCCATATTGCATATGGTTCCTTTACCTGTACAGGACATCGATTTTGCACCAGGGCCAAAATATTCAATTATAGAACCTGTCCCGCCTTTTACGGAAAGAATACCTGCGACTTTGAGTATTACATCTTTTGGAGCAGTCCATCCATTTAATTTTCCAGTTAATTTTACTCCTATTAACTTGGGAAATTTTAATTCCCATGGCATTCCAGCCATAACATCAACTGCATCAGCACCACCAACTCCAATTGCAAGCATTCCAAGACCTCCAGCATTAACTGTATGAGAATCTGTTCCAATCATCATGCCTCCAGGGAAAGCATAATTTTCAAGAACTACTTGATGTATGATTCCAGCACCAGGTTTCCAAAATCCAATTCCGTATTTATTTGAGACAGACTCTAAGAAATCAAAGACCTCAGCACTAACATTATTTGCCTTTTTTAGGTCATTTATTGCACCATCTTTTGCTAAAATTAAATGATCACAATGAACTGTTGTTGGAACGGCAACTTTTTCTTTTCCTGCTTGCATAAATTGTAGTAATGCCATTTGAGCAGTTGCGTCTTGGCATGCAATTCTATCTGGCGAAAAATCAACATAATCTATACCTCTAGAATATTTTTTAGCTAATTTAATGTCCCATAAATGAGAATATAAAATCTTCTCACTTGAAGTTAAGGGTCTACCGAGTAATTTTCTCATCCATTTCACATTGGATTCTAGGTTTTCATAGAGTTTTTTTATCATCTGAACATCAAAAGCCATTTGTAATAATTTAAGATATGCAAAAATACAAAAAATTAACAGGGATCATTAATTTAGTTAAAGTCATAGAACCTTCAAAATGATTATTATTTTCTCTAATTATTATTGATCAATTTTTATTATTAATTTTTCTGTTAAAAAATCTTCTAAATAAGCCGCATTTATTGAAAAATTTTATAAATTTGCTGCCTCTTAATTAATAAAGACAGAAAAAATTATGGCTAAAGAAACTTTCGATCGGTCAAAACCCCATTTAAATATTGGAACAATTGGCCACGTAGATCATGGAAAAACTACTTTAACTGCTGCAATTACAAAAGTGTTAGCAGATGCTGGTTTATCAGAAGCAAAAAGCTTTGATCAAATTGATAATGCCCCTGAAGAAAAAGAAAGAGGTATTACAATTAATACTTCTCATGTTGAATATCAAACTCAAAATCGTCATTATGCACATGTTGATTGCCCGGGTCACGCAGATTATGTAAAAAACATGGTCACTGGTGCTGCCCAAATGGATGGTGCGATACTTGTAGTTGCTGCTACAGATGGACCAATGCCTCAAACAAGGGAGCATATACTTTTAGGTCGCCAAGTTGGGGTTCCTAGGATTGTTGTTTTTCTCAATAAAGCTGATATGGTAGATGATCAAGAACTATTAGAGCTAGTTGAGATGGAGGTTAGAGAGCAATTATCTTTTTATGACTACGACGGAGATAATACTCCAGTTATTCTAGGATCTGCGCTTGGAGCACTTAATGGTGAGCAGAAATGGGTAGATACTATTCTTAAATTAATGGAAGAAGTTGATAAATGGATTGAATTACCCCAAAGAGAAGTTGACAAGGATTTTCTTATGCCTGTTGAAGATGTTTTTTCGATAACCGGTAGAGGAACGGTCGCAACCGGAAGAATTGAGACAGGTGTTGCAAATACTGGTGATGAAGTTGATATTATTGGAATGGGAGCAGAAAAACTTAAATCTACTGTTACAGGTGTTGAAATGTTTAGAAAAATTTTAGATCGTGGAGAAGCTGGTGACAATGTTGGAATCCTTCTGAGAGGTATTGAAAAAACAGATATAACTAGAGGAATGGTAATATGTAAACCTGCCTCGGTTAAACCTCATGCAAAATTTAAGGGCGAAGTATATATTCTGAAAAAAGAAGAAGGTGGTAGACATACCCCTTTCCACAATAATTACAGACCTCAGTTCTATGTAAGAACAACGGACGTGACTGGAAATATTGTTCTCCCAGATGGAGTTGAAATGGTAATGCCAGGTGATAATTTAACTATTACAGTTGATTTGATTCAGCCAATAGCATTAAATAAAGGTCTTCGTTTTGCAATTCGTGAAGGTGGAAGAACTGTTGGTGCTGGTCAGGTTACTGAAATTTTGGATTAATTTAAGTTTTTAAACAAAATTATAAGGTATTGGATAGCGTAACTACTATTCGGTACCTTATGTTACGATAAAAACGGGTTTAGCTCAGTTGGTAGAGCACTGGTCTCCAAAACCAGGTGTCGGGAGTTCGAGTCTCTCAACCCGTGCGTAAAAAGGAAAGAAAGTATGAATACTGTTATTTCATATATCAAAAACTCATTTAAAGAATTAAGAGAAAATGTGTCATGGACCCCAAGATCAGAATTGCAAAGATTGGTAACTGTAGTTTTTGTCTTTTCGGTAATTTTTTCAATGGCAATCTGGGGAGCCGATACTGTTCTTTCCAAGATTGTAGGAATTTATTTTCAAATTATAGGTAACTAATATGGAAGGGGTTGGAACAAAAAACTGGTATGTTGTTAGAGCTGTTAGTGGTCAGGAGTCTAAAATTAAAGATCATATAATGGCAGAGATGACTAGATTGGGATTTCAAAATGAAGTTGAGGATATTCTGGTTCCAACTGAAAAAGTAATACAAATTCGTAATGGAAAAAAAATAAGTAAGGAACGTGTTTATTTCCCTGGTTACATTATGATTAAAGCTAATTTATCTGGTGAAATTCCCCATGCTATTCGTTCCGTTACGAATGTGATTGGCTTTTTAGGAGAGACAAAAGGAGGGGATCCCATTCCATTAAGGCCTGCAGAAGTCAATAGAATGTTAGGCAAGGTAGATGAGCTTGCTATTGCTGTTGATCAGATATCTATTCCTTTCGTCATTGGAGAAAGCGTAAAAGTAATTGATGGTCCTTTTAATGGATTTACTGGATCTATAGAAAAAATTAATGAAGAAAAAAGAAAGCTTGAGGTAATGGTAAAAATATTTGGAAGGAAGACTCCATTAGAGTTAAGTTACATGCAAGTTGAAAAAATTTAATTGTAGTTTTTTAAGTTTATAATTATAAGTAGAATAAAGATTTAATAATGGCAAAGCAGATCAGTAAAGTTTTAAAATTACAAATTAGAGGAGGTGCTGCAAACCCATCTCCTCCAGTTGGTCCTGCATTAGGTGCTGCAGGGGTTAATATAATGGAATTTTGTAAGCAATTTAATTCAAGAACCCAGGATAAGCCTGGAAAGGTTTTGCCTGTAGTAATCACAGTTTATCAGGATAAATCATTCGATTTTATCATTAAAACTGCCCCAGCCGCAGTTCAATTAATGGATGCCGCTAAATTAAAAAAAGGATCTGGTGAGCCAAATAGAGAAAAAGTGGGAACAGTAACTTGGGATCAAGTGAAAAATATTGCTGAGGATAAAATGCAAGACCTAAATGCTTTTACAGTTGAATCTGCAATGAAAATGGTTGCTGGAACTGCAAGATCTATGGGATTTATTGTCAAGGGAGATCCTCCATTTAATAATTAATATATAATATGGCTAGAGTATCAAAAAAACAAAAAGAAGCAAAAGCAAAAATCAATTATGAAACTCCTTACAATTTAAAGGATGCTTCATCTTTGATTAAGGAAATCACTACTTCAAAGTTTGATGCGTCTGTTGATATTGCAGTTCGTTTAGGTATAGATCCTAAAAAGGGTAATGAAATGGTTAGAGGAGTTGTATCCTTACCTCATGGAACAGGTAAAAATTTAAAAGTTTTAGCATTGGTTACTCAAGACAAAGAAAAAGAGGCAAATGAAGCAGGCGCTGATTATGTAGGGCTTGATGATTATCTTGAAAAAATTAAAGAAGGTTGGACAGATGTTGATGTTATTATAACAATGCCGAGTGTTATGGGAAAATTAGGTCCATTAGGAAAAATTTTGGGACCAAGAGGACTGATGCCTAACCCTAAAACAGGTACTGTTACCATGGATATTAAAAAGGCTGTTCTTGATGTAAAAGCTGGTAAAATTGATTTCAAAGTTGATAAGTCTGGAATTGTTCATGTATCAATTGGTAAGATTTCATTTGAAGCCAAGAAAATTCATGAAAATGCAGATGAATTTATTAAAACAATTGTTAAACTTAAACCTTCATCAACAAAGGGTACATATATAAAGAGTGTTTTCATGTCAAGTACTATGAGCCCTAGTATTCCTGTCGATGTTAAAGATCTATAGTTAAAAGTTAAAAAAATGACAAGAGAAGAAAAAAAACAAGCTATTGAAGATTTAACAGTAGAATTAAGTGAAGTAAAGAATTTATATTTGACTGATATTGCGGGTTTAAACTCTGCAGAAACCTCTGCTTTAAGGAGACTTTGTTTTAAATCTAACGTGAAGTTATCAGTCGTAAAAAATACGCTATTATCCAAAGCCATGGAGGCTTCAAAAAGAGATTTCGGTGATTTAAAAGATATTCTTAAGGGTAATACTTCTTTGATGTTTTCTGAGGTGGGTAATGCACCCGCCAAAATAATTAAAGATTTCAGGAAAAAATCTGAAAAACCTTCTTTGAAAGGTGCTTTTGTAGAAGAATCGATTTACATTGGAGATGATCAAATACCTATACTTGTTTCGCTAAAATCTAAAGAAGAGGTGATAGGAGAAATTATAAGCCTTTTACAATCTCCAACTAAAAAAATAATTTCATCATTGAAATCAGGTGGTGGAAAAATATCAGGAATACTAAAGACATTATCAAATAAAAATCAATAATTATAAACTTAAATAAATTTTCAAAAATTCTAAAAAATGGCAGATCTAAAAAAATTCGCAGAACAGCTGGTTAATTTGACAGTTAAAGAAGTCAATGAATTAGCAGATATTTTAAAAGATGAATATGGTATTGAACCTGCAGCTGCAGCTGTAGCTGTTTCAGGTGGAGGTTCAACTCCTGCTGAGGGAGCAGATTCAGAAGAAAAGTCAGAATTCTCAGTTGTTATTAATGCCTCTGGAGGTTCTAAGCTTGCAGTTGTAAAATTAGTTAAAGAATTAACCGGACAAGGTCTTAAGGAAGCAAAAGATCTTGTAGACAATGTACCAAGTACTATCAAAGAAGGTGTCTCAAAAGATGAGGCAGAAGGACTAAAAAAATCTCTTGAAGAGGCTGGAGCTGAAGTTGAGCTTAAGTAATTTCAATATTTTATTCGTTCATTGATAGTAAATGAGTCTTTATTCAAATTAGTGTTATCTCATAAAACATAAATATATATATGCCTGACAATAGAATAGATTTTGCAGCAGCAAAACACTCTCCACAATACCCGGATTTCTTAGATATACAAATTAAATCTTTTCAGGACTTTTTTCAACTTGAGACTAAGTCTGATGAACGAAAAGAGGAAGGATTATTTAATACTTTTAAAGAAAATTTTCCAATAACTGATACACGGAACCAGTTTGTTTTGGAATTCATAGATTATTTTATAGACCCTCCCCGTTATACCGTTCAGGAGTGTATTGAAAGAGGATTAACATATTCAGTTCCTCTCAAAGCTAGACTAAAGCTTTTTTGTACAGATCCTGAACATGAAGACTTTGAAACAATTGTTCAAGATGTTTTTTTAGGCACTATTCCTTACATGACTCCAAGTGGAACTTTTATAGTTAATGGAGCTGAAAGAATAGTCGTTTCTCAACTCCACAGGTCCCCTGGAGTTTTCTTTGGACAATCCTTTCATGCTAATGGGACAAAATTATATTCTGCGAGGGTAATCCCTTTCAAAGGTTCATGGATCGAATTTGCTACTGACATAAATAATGTTATGTATGCATATATCGATAGGAAGAAAAAGCTTCCTGTCACGACTCTTTTTCGTGCAATTGGATACGAAAGTGACAAAGAGATACTTGAAATTTTTGATCTTGCTGAAGAAGTGAAAGTTTCAAAAGCTGGACTTAAAAAAGTTCTCAACCGAAAATTAGCAGCAAGAGTTCTTAAAACATGGCATGAAGATTTTGTTGATGAAGATACAGGAGAAGTAATTTCAATAGAAAGAAATGAAATTGTAATAGATAGAGATACTATTTTAGAAAATGATCATCTTCAAGAAATTATTGATGCTGAAGTAAAAACAATTCTACTTCACAAACAGGATTCTCATTTAGCAGATTATGCAATTATTCATAATACTCTTCAAAAAGATCCTACAAACTCAGAAAAAGAGGCTGTTGAACATATTTATAGGCAACTCAGAAATGCTGAGCCTCCAGATGAAGATACAGCAAGAGGGATAATAGATAAATTATTTTTTTCAGATCAACGATATAATCTAGGTGAGGTAGGTAGGTATCGAATGAATAAAAAACTAGGTCTTGAAGTTGAAATGGATATGCAAGTTTTGACGAAACTAGATATAATTACAATAGTAAAGTATCTAATTGAATTAATTAATTCCAAGGCTGAAATAGACGATATTGATCATCTCTCAAATAGAAGAGTTAGAACTGTTGGCGAGCAATTATCATCTCAGTTTGGAGTTGGACTTGCAAGAATGGCTAGGACTATTAGGGAAAGAATGAATGTTCGCGATAATGAGGTTTTCACCCCTATTGATTTAATTAATGCAAAAACTCTCTCATCTGTTATAAACACTTTTTTTGGAACAAATCAACTATCACAGTTTATGGATCAAACAAATCCATTAGCTGAAATAACTCATAAAAGAAGACTTTCAGCTTTAGGACCTGGTGGACTATCTAGAGAACGTGCGGGATTTGAAGTTAGAGATGTCCACTATACGCATTATGGTAGATTATGTCCAATAGAAACACCTGAGGGCCCAAATATTGGACTGATTTCTTCTCTCGGAGTATATGCCAAGGTTAATAATCTTGGATTTATTGAAACTCCATACAGAAAAGTGGAAAAAGGTAAAATAAATTTAAAGGATACTATATATCTGAGTGCTGAAGAAGAAGAAAATAAATTAATCGCTCAGGCTAATATACCTTATGACAAAAATGGTAAAATTACAATTGATAGAGTTATTGCAAGGGATCAAGCAGATTTTCCTGTAGTTGAACCTAAAGAAATTAATTATACTGATGTTGCTCCTAACCAGATAGCTTCTATATCGGCCTCTCTTATTCCATTTTTAGAGCATGATGATGCTAACCGAGCTTTGATGGGATCAAATATGATGAGACAGGCTGTTCCTCTTTTACGCCCAGAATCACCTATTGTTGGAACTGGATTAGAAAGGCAAGTTGCTTCAGACTCCAGAGTCCTTGTTAACTCTGAAGGAGATGGCAGGGTAAAATATGTAGATTCTGATAAGATAGTAATCAAATATGATCGTTCCAAAGAAGAAAAGATGACAAGTTTTGAAGATGATACAAAAACTTATGACTTAATCAAATTTAGAAAAACAAATCAAGGCACATGTATTAACTTAAAACCCATCGTTAAAAAAGGAGACAAAGTTCATAAAGGAATGGTTCTCTGTGAGGGGTATGCTACAGAGAAAGGAGAACTCGCATTAGGTAGAAATATGATGGTAGCATTCATGCCATGGAAGGGATACAACTTTGAGGATGCCATCGTTGTATCAGAAAAAGTTGTAAGAGAGGATATTTTTACTTCAATACATATTGATGAATACTCAATAGACGTTCGTGACACAAAGCTTGGAGCAGAAGAGTTAACAAATGATATTCCCAATGTTAGTGAAGAAGCAACAAAGGATTTAGATGAAAATGGAATGATTCGTGTTGGTGCTGAAGTTAATCCTGGTGATATTTTAATTGGTAAAATAACTCCAAAAGGTGAATCAGATCCTTCACCTGAAGAAAAGTTATTACGAGCTATATTTGGTGATAAGGCTGGAGACGTTAAAGACGCCTCTCTTAAAGCACCACCATCACTGCATGGAGTGGTAATTGATAAAAAACTTTTTACAAGACCTTTTAAGGATAAAAGAAGACGAAATCAAGATAAACAAGAATTAGATATCTTAGAAAAGCAATTTGAAGTTAGATTTAATGATTTAAAAAATAGTCTTGTAGAAAAATTGTTTGCAATTGTTTCTGGAAAAACCTCACAAGGTGTAACCAACGATCTTGGTGAAGAAGTTGTTTCAAAAGGAAAAAAATACTCATTAAAACTGCTCCAGAAAATAGATGATTATACTCACCTAAATCTGTCTTCATGGACTAGCTCTTCCAAAACAAATAAATTGGTTGCTGATTTAATTCATAACTACAAGATCAAAGAAAATGATCTTCAAGGTGTTTTAAGAAGAGAAAAATTTACTATAAGTGTTGGTGACGAATTGCCTGCAGGAGTAAAAAAATTAGCTAAGGTTTATGTGGCAAAAAAGAGAAAACTTAAGGTTGGAGACAAAATGGCTGGTCGGCATGGAAATAAGGGAATAGTTGCAAGAATTGTTCGTGAAGAAGAAATGCCTTTTCTTGAGGACGGAACACCTGTAGATATTGTCTTAAACCCCCTAGGAGTTCCCTCAAGAATGAATATTGGCCAAATATATGAAACTGTATTGGGTTGGGCAGGTCTTAATTTGAATAAAAAGTTCTCCACTCCAATTTTTGATGGTGCTTCAATTGATGAAATAAATAAACTAACTGAAGAGGGTAGAGTCCCTAAGTATGGACATACCTATCTTTTTGATGGAGGAACTGGAGATCGTTTTGATCAAGCAGCAACTGTAGGTGTTATCTATATGCTTAAGCTTGGTCATATGGTTGATGATAAAATGCATTCAAGATCTATTGGACCATATTCTCTTATAACTCAGCAACCTCTTGGAGGTAAAGCTCAGTTTGGTGGACAGAGATTTGGTGAAATGGAAGTTTGGGCACTGGAAGCTTATGGTGCCTCAAGCGCTCTTCAAGAAATATTAACAGTTAAATCTGATGATGTTATAGGTAGAGCGAAGACCTATGAGTCTATAGTGAAAGGTGAAACTTTACCAGAACCTGGTCTCCCAGAATCATTTAATGTTTTAATGCATGAATTAAAGGGATTAGGCCTTGACATAAGATTAGTAGAATAAATTTAATTAAGCAGGAATACTTAAAATTATGATTAGAAATAACGAAATAATTACTCAAAAAAAGTTCAACAAAATTTCAATTGGATTAGCATCGCCAGAAGTAGTTTTGGCTAACTCAAGGGGAGAAGTTCTCAAACCTGAAACTATCAATTATAGAACACACAAGCCAGAAAGAGATGGTCTATTTTGTGAAAGAATTTTTGGACCAGTTAAAGATTTTGAATGCGCATGTGGAAAATACAAACGAATTAGATACAAAGGAATTGTTTGTGATCGATGCGGTGTTGAGGTAACTGAAAAAAAAGTCAGACGTGATAGAGTTGGACATATTAGTTTGGTAGTTCCTGTAGCTCATATATGGTATTTTCGATCTCTGCCAAATAAAATAGGATACCTCCTTGGACTTCCTTCAAAAAAATTAGACATGATAATATATTATGAGAGATATGTTGTTATTCAAGCAGGAGCTGCAAAAAATACTGAAGGAGATCCACTGGAGGTAATGGATTTTTTAACAGAAGAAGAATATCTAAATGTTATAGAAAGTCTTCCTCCTGAAAATCAATTCATGGAAGATTCAGATCCAAATAAGTTTATTGCAAAGATGGGCGCAGAATGCTTAATAGAATTGTTGTCAAGAATTGATTTAGAAGAACTTTCCTATTCACTAAGACATAAAGCTAATAATGAAACTTCAAAGCAAAGAAAAACGGAGGCTCTCAAAAGACTTCAAGTTGTTGAAGCTTTTAGAGAAGGAAATCTTAACAATGAGAATTTACCTGAGTGGATGGTAATGAAGGTTATACCAGTAATTCCCCCAGAGTTGAGACCTTTAGTCCCATTAGATGGAGGTCGTTTTGCAACTTCAGATTTAAACGATTTATACCGAAGAGTTATAATAAGAAACAACAGATTAAAAAGACTTGTTGAGATTAAAGCCCCTGAAGTGATTTTAAGAAATGAGAAAAGAATGCTCCAAGAAGCGGTAGATTCATTGTTTGATAATACTCGTAAGGCCTCTGCTGTCAAGACCGATTCAAATCGTCCGTTAAAGTCTTTATCTGATTCTTTGAAAGGAAAACAAGGCAGGTTTCGTCAAAACCTACTTGGGAAAAGAGTTGATTATTCTGCACGTTCTGTAATAGTTGTTGGACCAGAGCTAAAACTTTACGAGTGTGGTATACCAAAAGATATGGCTGCTGAAATATATAAACCATTTATAATCAGAAAACTAATAGAAAGAGGAATTGTTAAAACTGTTAAGTCTGCAAAAAAAATTATTGATCGAAAGGAGCCTGTTGTATGGGATATTTTGGAAAATGTATTAAAAGGTCATCCAGTACTTCTTAATCGAGCACCTACACTTCATAGACTTGGTATTCAGGCATTTCAACCAAAGTTAATAGAAGGTAAAGCAATTCAGCTTCATCCATTAGTGTGTACAGCTTTTAATGCTGATTTTGATGGAGATCAAATGGCTGTTCATTTACCTCTAGGACCTGAAGCAATATTAGAAGCTCAATTACTTATGTTAGCTTCGCATAATATTTTAAATCCTGCAAATGGCTCTCCGATAACTGTTCCGTCTCAAGACATGGTTTTAGGTCTCTATTACATGACTAAAGCGAAAAAATCAACTAAAAATAACCCAGTAATAGGCGAGGGACTAACCTTTTATTCTGTTAATGAAGTCCATATAGCCTATAATGAAAAGAAAGTTGATCTGAATGCAATCATAAAAATTAGAGTAAAAGATTTCGATAAAAATGGAAATTTGAAAAATCAAATTATTGAAACGACTGTAGGAAGAGTTTTATTTAATGAAGTTGTCCCAGAAAAAGCAGGGTTTTTTAATGAGGTTTTAACAAAAAA
>MDTE01205285.1_pt1 | contig 16547 bp, 14 predicted proteins | sample 811231 | NCBI WGS metagenome assembly MDTE01 (sample SAMN05326651, study PRJNA326480) | marine metagenome | isolation source: seawater | place: Indian Ocean: Red Sea | collected 2010
CAAGAGAAATATTTGAGAATTCAAGAAATCTAGGTTTCAGGGTATTTAGAATTCCTACATTGAATGACATTATTACAGATAAAAATAGTATTAATGATCTAAAAAAAATAAATATTGAAGACATCTTAGGAAGAGAAACTATTGCACCATATAAAGAATTACTTTATGAAAAAATTCAAAATTCTGTAGTGTGTGTAACTGGCGGTGGAGGTTCTATAGGAAGTGAGTTATGCAGACAAATAATAAAATTAAACCCTAAAAAATTAATTATTTTAGAAAATAACGAACCCTCACTATACAAAATTGGGATGGAAATTAATAAACTATCTACAAAAAACAAATCCTATAAAACAGTTTTGGGAGATGTATCAGATCCTATTTTTTTAAAAAAGTTTTTTGGCGAGTTCAAAATAGATATTGTTTTTCATGCGGCAGCTTATAAACATGTCCCCATAGTCGAGGAAAATATTCTTTCTGGATTAAAAAATAATATTTTATCTACACAAAGTCTTTGTGAGATTTCCGTAAAAAGTAAAGTTAAAAACTTTGTTTTTATTTCAACTGATAAAGCTGTAAGACCAACTAATATAATGGGTGCTTCAAAAAGATTTGCTGAATTAATTGTGCAAGGTTTTGCAAATGATATTAAAAAAAAGATTTCTAAAAAAAATACATCCACATGTTTTTCTATTGTTAGATTTGGAAATGTACTGGGCTCTTCAGGTTCCGTAGTTCCACTTTTTAATAGACAAATAGCTATGGGAGGTCCAATCACCCTAACTCATGAAAAAGTTGTTAGATATTTTATGACCATAACTGAAGCAGCTCAATTAGTAATACAATCATCTGCATTAGCTAGAGGTGGGGATCTTTTTTTATTAGATATGGGAGAACCAATCCCAATAAAATTTCTTGCCCAACAAATGATAATTCTCGCAGGTTTTAAAGAAAAAAATAAAGAAAAACCTGATGGAGATATTGAAATAATTACAACAGGATTAAGGAAGGGAGAAAAATTATATGAGGAACTTTTAATAAATGCAAAATCACAAAAAACAAGACATAATTTAATTTATAGAGCTATTGAGGATTCATTACCTTTTTCTCAAATCAATAAAAGTGTTGAAGATTTAAAAGTTTTAATTAAAAAATCCGATCTTAATTCCACATTAGAACTCCTAAAGAAAGTCGTTCCTGAATGGGAAAAGGGGATGTAGTTAATCTGTTAAAGACCTATAAAATAGATATGGAGTAATGATTGAATTAATTGGAGCAGTTAGTTCTTGAACTAGTTCAGAAGTGTTATTTAATAGATTATTTCCTATAAATATATAATCTCCATTCTTTAAAATTGGATTTTTGTATGAGCCTTTTTTAGCATTTTTAGATAATGAAAATCTTCTTTTGTCGATTGTGCCGTCACCTTTGTACCTTATAAAATTTATTTTCCCTCTGACTATTTTTGCTCCTCCAGAAATTGATAAAGCTTCGTTTAAGTCTGACAATTTACTTATTTTTATAAATCCTTTATTCTTAACTCTGCCTCCAAAGTAAACATTAATGTAAGCAGGATTTAAATTTGATTTTATTGCTTCTGCAATTTGTGAGTTTACATTGTTTTTATTTTTAGAAACAAAAATAGAATCTCCATCTAAAATCCTAATATTTTGTGAATCATCTTTTAAAGTTAAGGTATCTAACAATTTTACAGTAGTTTCAATTTTGCCTCCTCCATTAGAAATTGTATCTTGTCTTATGATTTTAATATTTGAGAGATCTGCTGATGGTGTGATACCTCCACTTTGTCTAATTACATCATAGACAGTAGGAAATATTGCTTTTTTTGCAGAATCGGCACTAAGTTTTGTGACTTGTAAATTTTCAATTGCAGTTGATTCAGATCCACCCTCTAAATCAATATTATTGTTTGGAGTATTTAATGGTGATTTATAATTAAAATAATCCGCATAAGCTAGCGAATTAAAGGAACCTGGAAGATAATGAATGCCAGGCTCTTCAATTTCTCCGTCTATATAAATCCTTATTGGCCTATAGTTTATAACAGTTAATTCAACATCAGGATTAATTATGATTTCACTAAATTTTTTATTGAGAATTTTTACTAATTCTTCTATCGTTAAACCTGAAACATAAATATTTTTAAATCTTTTTGTATTAGCTGTTCCATCACTATTAATAGAAAAAATTTCGTCTAAATCGGAATCTATACTACTTGCCTTTAGTTGTATTTCATCCCCTGGACCTAATATATAAAAACTATTTTTTGGTTTTCGGTTTAAATAATCAATTGTTGGTTCGTTATTATTTCTTGCCAAAATTTCAAGGTTTTGAGTAAGGCCTAATAAAATAATTAATTTGATAAAAAATAAAAAAATCTTTTTATGTTTTTGATGATATTTTATTTTTAAATTCTGTGTTGAACTCATGATTTCTCTTACTAAGATTGAATTGTAATAGCTAAACATCCTATTAAGCTCTTATTTTGAAATTTAATATTTTTCTTTAACTCATAGTATGATTTTTTAAGAGTTGAACCAACTTCTACTGATAAAACTATATTACTAAAATTTTTGAAATCAGCTAAATTATTTGATATGAGAAATTTGCCTGAATAATTATTATTTAAGTAGTTGTTGACTTTCTTAAAAAAATCTTGATTGGTAGATCCAAGATTTAAAATTCCTATTTTTTCAATTTTCTTGGAAAGTAACCCTGAAATTAAGATATCTAAAGATTTTTCTAAACTTTCTGAATCTTTTAAACTAAAGAAAGATATTAACGGTATATCGATAAATTTTTCTAATTCACTGCAGCTATAAATAAAACCTCTTTTGGTTTCTATAAATTTTATTACAGCTCCTCCTAAAAACAAACCAATTAAAGTTCCTAATGCGACTATCCTTTTTTTACTTGGTGCCACTGGTTCTGGAAGTAATGTTGGGGTTGTAATTAATTCCCAAGGATCATTGTTTTTTGCTTTTTCCAGAGATAAGAATCTAAATTGCGATTGTAATTGTTCTAAAGTTTTTTCATCTTTAATCGCTTTACCAAGAATTTTTCTATATTCAATTAAAATGTCTTGAGGTTTTATTAAAGTTTTTAGTTTAGTTTCAGAATTTAATTTTTGAGCCTCTAAAAACAAAATGTATTCCTTTTTGAGAATTTTTGTGAGAAAAATTTTTTGTTCTTTTAATTTCTTCAGATATTCGTCGTCTTTTAGGTAAATAAATTGAGCTTTATTTATTAAATTATCAATTTTATCTATTTCGTTCAAAATGGTGGAGTTGTTAAATTTCTCATTCGGTGGAGAATATAAAACTAAATTAGTATCCTCTTTCATAAGTTTTAATGTTTTGAGTTGAATTTCATTATTTTGAATATCTCTTTGTGTTTTAGAAATTTGTTCTTCGATACTGAAATAACCAATTGCTTCCTGTCTTTTAAGACTTGGGAGATCAAATTTGTTTTCTATCGCAAATTTTTGAGCTTTTGCATATGATTCTGCACTTTCTTTTTCATATTTTTTGATTTGTTGGGAAGTGAATTCAAGCCCTGAATCAATATCTTTTCTTCTTTTTTTTCCTGAGTAACTTTGATATTCTTTTGATATTTTATTGAGAACGGGAATAATTAGATTTTTATCTTTATCTCGATAAGAGAGGTTTAATACGGAGGTTCCTCTTTCTAATTCAATTGAAAGATTATTTTTGAGCCATTTTGAATAAACTAAAATTTCTTTTTTTCTTTTTTTTCCCCTTTTATCTGCTTGTACATAATTATAAACTGGTGCTAAAACATATGGACTTTTTAAAATCTCAACATCAGTTTTTAAGTCTATATTTGATGAACTAATTAAATTACTTAAGTCAAATTGTTTATTTTCACTTTCAAGAGTTGTTTTATTTGGGGTTTGAGAAAGAACAATTTGAAATTGTCCTTCCCATATGTTCCTTTTTGTAATTGCATAAAGAGTTGAAATTAATATACTTACAAATCCTATTATCAATAAAATATTTTTATTACGAAGTAAAAATTCAATTAAAATTGACATTTCAAATTCATCTTTTTTTGTAGAGATTGATGAATTACTCATTAAATAAGTTCTTTTGAAATAAATATCAACGAAAATTCTAGCATATTGAAAACTTTAAATTTATGGTTATTTTATTTCTTGATGCGTGTATTTTTTATGTATAAATAAACCAAGAAATATAGTAATTAATGCAGAAATTATTAAATAATAAAGGTTTTTATTTATAAAAACAAACCCTAAGAAAGTTATTGCAGATGCATATAGGATTGATACTTGCGAGTGACTCCATCCAGATTTTGCCAACCTTTGATAAAGATGTTGATTATGAGCATCAAATATAGACTGTTTTTTAATTGCCCTATAAAATAAACAAAATAATGAATCAGCTAAAAGAGGCGTTCCTATTAAAATTAAACCTATTTGATCGTAAAAGTTTTGAGCATTAAAAATTAATCCTACATAAAAGGCTCCTAAAAAAGTACTACCGCTATCTCCCATAAATATTTTAGCAGGCTTCCAGTTCCAAATTAAGAATCCTGAGATTGAAGAAATTAAAGGCCAAATATCATTATAAAAGTTTATTCCAGCAAAGATAAATATAATACTCATAGAAATGCCAACTAATCCATCAACTCCATCCATAAAATTAATAAAATTAATTATTCCTGTTGCTAAAAATATTATTAAAAAAATGCATAAAAAATTAATTAAAAATACATCAGTAAAATTTAAAATAAGCTTTGTTTCCGAAAAAAAAAGTAAAATTATCGATGTTATTATTTGAATGAAAAAACGATATTTTCTATCAATATTATATTTATCATCTAAAACTCCAATTATTCCAAGGGGTAAACAATATATTGGGATATAATTTTTACTAAAAGATAAAAAAATTGTGCTAAATATAATTATTGATATTCCTCCTCCTAATGGAATTGGTTTTTTATGCAAGCTTCTTTCGTTAGGATAACTTATGAAATTATTTCTAAAATAAGGTAAAAGTTTTTTTATAGAAAACCAAGTTAAAAATAAAGATAATAATGATGAAAATACTAGTAGCATTATTTATTTGGTTTTATGGGAAATTTTTCTTGAGGTATTTTTAAAAGTTTATAGCATGGAGTGAAACCTGAAAGATTAGCATTGATTCTTAATACTGCTTCGAAATTCTTTAGGGATAAAAAAATTAATGGTAATGAACATAATATAAATAAATTTTGTGAGATTTCTATAATTTTACATTCCTTTGCTCGATGATTATTTGGTAATGATTTTTTGATTAGATTTATCATCTCATAATAAGAAATCTCTGAATCTCCTCCAACCTCAAAAATATTTGATTCAGTTATTTTATAAGTAACTATTTTTTCGATAATATTTAGAGTTATTTTTGCAACTTGCTTACAGTGGATAGGTTGTCTTAAACCACTATTTTTAGGCATTAAAATTATCGGTGATTTTTCCATGATTCGGATAATTTTGCTTAAATTTTTATCCTCATAATTTTTGGATTTACCGTAAATTAAAGTGGTTCGTATTAATTGACTTATAATATTATTACTTTTGCATATTTTATCAATAAGATTCTCTGCTTTTTTAATCTTTTCTACAAGTCTCTTATCAAAATTATTTATTGCGAATTGCTTTGTTAAAACAGAGGTAGAAGAACATGAAATAATAGCTTTTAATCCATTTAATAGTTCCGGTCTAGATTTATTTATTTTATTCAAAAAATCTGAAAAATCCCAAATAGGCCCATAATTAATCCATATTGCATTTTCTGAAATTTTAATATTTTTAAACGTATTCTTATTTTGAAAATCAATTTTATTTTCTTTCTTAAAACTTCTTGAATAAGAAATAATTCTAAACTTCGAATTGGAATTTTTGATTAAACTACTTAGTTCTTCTCCAACTGAATTCCTAATCCCGAACATTAATATATCGATCATTTCTTTTTTATGAGTGAGATTAATCTTTTAATATACCTTGAGATAAAAGGAATAAACCAAAATTTATTGAAGTATTTGAAATACAGATAAATAACTTCTTTAAATCTTTTGATGTTTTCTTTGCCGCTTACACCTCCCTCAGATAGACAAACTATTATTTCATCCAATACTTTAATTTTTAATGTATTAATTTGACTTATTTTTAAAAAATAATCCAAATCTGAAGCAAGTTGGTATTGATCTGAATAACATTTCAAAGATTTATGAGCTTCAGGACCTATCAGAGCCCCTTGATGTGGAGGTACTGATCCCCAAAATAAAGACTTCCTAAATCTTCTTGTTGAAAATGTATTATTGATTCTTTCTTTATTATTAAACTGTGATATTCTCTTATTCTTGTTTCCTTTTTTGTTTATATAAATTACTTTGGAAATAATGATAGATGGAGTTTTTTTCATTTTAGTTTCTTGCACAATTACTTTACTTAAAGTCTCAAAACTTTTATTGGAATAAGCCCAGTCATCTGAACCCCAAAAAAATATCCATTCATCTTTATAAGCTTTTTTAAAACCATCGTTCATTGCTCCATAAATACCTTTAGACTTTTTATCTTGTTGCATATAATTTAGAAATTTGTCATTTTTACATTTTTGAATTAACCATTTTTTATGATTTATATCAGATTTACCATCAACAAAAATTAATCTCCACTCCTTGTAAGTTTGATTATGTAATGAGTCAATCAACCTTTGAAGAATTTTGTAAGAATTTAGAGTAGGAACAACTATTAGAATTTTGGGTTTTAAGATTTTATCTTGAGATTTGAAGGTCATTTATTTATTAAATTATTTGGTAAATTTCTTTTTCCAAGAAAATAGTTAGCTTTTCCCAAGAAAATTTATTTCTTATTACTTCTTTTCTTTTGGCTATAAAATCTTCATAAGATTTTGTTTCTAGATTTAAAAATATTTTTAATATTTCCTTACTTAGTGATTTTTCGTTTGCATCACAATAATCAAAGTATTTGGAAACTTCTTTGATATCAAATCTGTTGAAAATATAACTTTCATTAATAAATTTCATTAATAAAGAAAATAGAAAATATATTTTTATAAATTAAGAGGTAAAAAATATTATAAAAAATAAATTTTATCTTCTTATCTAAACTTGAGTTTAATATTTCTATTTCAAGAATGCAATATTTTATAGATTGTAAAAATATTTTTCTAATAAAAATATAATTTTTATCTTTATAACGATAAAAAAGCTAAATTAATTTTATATTTTTTAATAGAAGTCATTTATAAATTTTGAAATATTAATTTCGCTAGTTTAAATAAAATTTGTGAATATAATTTAGGAAGTTATTCATTAAATTTTTTATATTCACAAACAGTGTTTGATTTATATATCAATGTCAATATAACTATATATGGAATAGAGAATAAGATTGATGGACCCATAAATAATGAGAAAACTAAATATAAAATGACCGGAATTGTTGAAAACTTTTGATTTAATTTTACTAATTCAATACAAATTAAAAGCAGAGTTAATATCAATAAAAAGGTTGGAAGAGTGCCATAGTTAAAAAAGAATGATGGAATAGCTGTTGTTTGAACTTCGAAAAAATTAACCCCACTGGTTAGATCTACAAGCGTGTCATAATTAATCTGACCTAACAAATATTTTGAAGCATGATTGAATGAAATATCTGCATAATCAATAATTGAAATCCCAAAAAAATAATCTATATTAAATGGAAAATTTCTTATAAATAAATCATAATTTAGAATTCTATTCATTATCGAAGCGTCTAATGAGATTTTTTCTGCAAGCAGAGATGGATTTTCTTGAAACAATACAAAGAAATTCAGAAATAAATTTATTCTTTTATATTCAGAATTAATGGCTCTAGTTACTATTAACGATATAGCCGATAAAGTTGCAAATGAATAAAAAATTTTTTTTGTAGTAAATAATTTTTTGTTTTCTTCTATTATTGAAATAATTAAAAAGAAAAATACAATTAAAATTACTGGTATAGACGTAGCGCTTTTGGTAGCAAAAATCAAAAAGAAAGATAGTATCAAATCAAAATAATATTTTATTTTGTTTTTATATATAGTATCTTTTAAATTAATAATTATCATTGCAATCCCAGCTATAAATATAGCTCTAAAAGAAGGTTCTCCAAATATATTCAAATCTCCTCTTCCATCATTAATTAGGATTCCAATTTTAATTCTATTTAGAAAAAGTAGATTAGATAAAAAGTAATTTATTTTCGGGAAGATGATTAGTAATAAGTTAAAAATTAAAGTGAAATTTATAAGATTTTTGAAAAGTAAAATAATATTTTTTTTTAAAATTAGATACTTGCATGTAAAGTAAATTATCGAAGGCGAAATTAAAATTAAAATACCTTTAATCATAGCAATAGAAAAGAAATTATTTAAAATTATTGAATTTAAAATAATTTGACTAGCACCAAAAATCAAAATTAATATGGTTGAATCTTTAAGAATTGAAAAATGATTTTTAAAAATTATAAATAAAGCAAAAAGTAAAGGAATTATGCTTACGTCGGTTTTAGTAAAACCACCTCCTATAAGAGGTAAAAAGATGGATGAAAAGAATACTATTTCCTCAATTTTTATTTTTATTTTATTCAAATTTATTACTTTTTTATCGGAATATTCATATTAATATCTTCAATAGATAATTTCTCATATTCACTTGCAATCATCTTTAGATCATTAAACAAAAGTAAATCTTTCTTATCATTAAAATGGATGCTAGTTTTAGGAATATTTAAGAAGTCATTAAGAATTTTTATTCTAGGATTTTTTGTAATTATGTGCATATGTTTTGTGATTTTTAAATATTCTTTTACATCTAGGTTATTTATATTAGAAGTATAAATTTTATTTTCGCTTTTATTAATATATATTTTTTGTATTTTATTTGTTGAATTTTTGCTTAATTTTAGATTTTTTATTTTATTTTTTATTTTAAATATGGTGTATTTTATTCCCATTGTCCTTAAAAGAATCCAGAAAATTTCTAAATATATAAAAAATTTCGAAGAATTTAAGGCAATTTTATTAGCACCTTTTTCAGTAAATTCTACTAAAACTTTATCTTTTTCTAAAAATGAATTTATAGATTTATTTTTTGAATAATTTTTAGATTTATTAATATTTATAATCATTATTGTTTGGATTAAATCTATAAAAATTATATTTGAAGGATTTAATTTATTTTTGATAAACTCAAAAGAGCTTGGGAGATTATATTTTTTTTTATTATCTTTTGACCTCAATCTATAGTGCATAAGCAAATGTTGGCCGAAATAAATTTTCTCTCTAGAAATTTTTTTTAGGTCATGGTTTTTCTTTATGTGAATAATCTTTGTATTTGGCATGAGCAATTTTAAATATTTTGAAATTTTATTAATAAGAAAATTATCAATGTCAATCCCAAAATATGATTCACATTCTGAATCTAAATAATGAATATATATTTCTTTTGATTTTTTAATTTTTTCTAAATTGTTGTATATATAATCCTTTCTAAAATTTTTCTTATATTTAAAACTATCTCGTTTAAAAAATCTCTGTTTATTGTAAAAATAACTATTTATATATGATTGCTTATCTAAAATAAGATCAGAATAGAATCTATCATAAATCCAAAATTCTTTACTAAAAGGATCTATAACATCGTTTATTATAAATACATTTTCTAGGTTATTTTTACTCCAAGATAGGAAAGAGCAATATGTGGTATATCCATTTACTCCACCTATGAATACATTTGCATTTGAGAGTATTAAAGACAAGTTAAAAGCATCTTTAGAAAGTGCTTGGATATCAATAGCTCCAAGAATTTTAAGTTTTTTAAAAATATCAAAATCTTGACTTTCAGATCCATATATCCAGAGAATATTATCTTTATCTTTTAATATTTCTTTAGCCAAATTCATTATATATACGAAATATTCTTTATCTTTTAAATTTCCTTTAATTTTTTTCCAATGAGTAGTGTTGAACCTAATATGTAAGGCAAAGATTTTTTTGTTTTTTTCAATTTTAAAATTTTTGGGAAAAATATTTTTTTTCTCTTTAAAAATAACCTTATGATTCCATCTTGCTAACCAATCAATATAGTAAATATAAGGGAAGTCTAATTGTTTAAAAAATAAGTTCGGGTTCTTTTCTTTAAATCCGAATGCTGGATTTTCTAGGTTTGTCTTTTTAAAAAAGTAAGCAATATATCGAAAGTAATTTAAATTGAGATCATATTTAAATTTGAGTATTTTTGAAACAATTAAATAAAAATTATGATTAATAACAAAATCATAATTATTTATATTGACTTCATCTACAATATTAAAATTTGAATTTTTTATATAGCTTTGCGAATTGTAAAGAGGATCATATATGTCAACTTTTAAATTGAATTCTGCAGCAATAAAGTCTGCATATAAAAATAATGGTAATGATCCGCCTGGAGAACCTTTCCTTTCATAAATTGTTTCTTGTGTACTAAGAAGAATCCTTAAAGTCATTAATCTAGATAAATCCTGAGAAACAATTCTTTATAAAATTTTCTTTATTATGTAATTTGATTTGTAGGTAGTAGGAATTAAAATTTTCCCTATAGGGTATTTGTAACCAATCGCTGGTGAGAATAAATTTTAATTGTTTTAAATATTTTTTTTCTATAAATTTTTTTGCAATTTTTGGTCCTTGAAGAGCAATGATTTTCTTAAACTGTTTTTTATCAAAAGAAAAAATTTTAAATATATTTAATAAAAATCCTCTCATAAAAATTTTTGTTCAAAATACAATTATCTTATAATTATAACTATAGTTTAATACTATTAAACGTTCAGATATTGTTTAATCAATTTAATTTTAAGAAAAATATAAATTTATTCAAATCACTTTTTATATTATTAGTGGATTTAAATATCATGGCAACTTCTCTTTGATTTCCAGAATTAGATCATTTGTTTTAATTAGATTTTTAATCGCTTAATTTTTTTCTACAAATATTCATATAAAAAAATGTTTATAAATAGTTTTGTATATATTTGGTCATTAATTAAAATTCCTTTTCTTTTGCAACTTTTAGATAATCTTTTCGTTTTTTTTTCAAAATCTTAAAAGTGCAATTTTTTTTTCTTGATCAAATGGCTTTTGGGCAGATGCAAACAAAATTTATTTGGTTTTTATTTTTTAAAAAAAATTAGACAATTCATAAGTTCTTACTCAAATAAGATAGATGGTTTTACTTAAAATAATTAACTGATGAAGAATATATTCATACGAGTTTTGGTGATTTTATATTAAGAATTATCTTTTTTCCATTGTATAATAATTAGATTAGCTACCTTATATCTTTTTTTGAAAATAAATTCGCTTGAATCAAGTTTTTCAGAATTGTGATTAATTTATTAAAATTATTTTTACATCTATCTAATGAATATTCATCCTTCAGTTATAATTCATGATACTGCAATAATAGATGAAGGAGCTAAATTAGGAGCAAATTCTAGAGTCTGGCATTGGGTTCATATCTGTGAAAATGCAATAATTGGAGAAGGTTGCTCTCTTGGTCAAAATGTATTCATAGGGAACAAAGTTTTTATTGGTAATAACGTTAAAATACAAAATAATGTTTCTGTTTATGACAACGTGACTTTAGGCAATGATGTATTTTGCGGACCAAGTGTTGTATTTACAAATGTGTATAATCCTAGATCGGCTATTAATCGCAAGGACGAATATCGTTCAACAAATATTTTGGAAGGTGTTACATTGGGTGCAAACTCCACTATTGTTTGTGGAATAACCATTGGGCAACATGCTTTTATAGCAGCTGGTGCTTTGGTTAATAAAGAAGTTAAGCCATATTCCTTAATGATGGGTTTACCCGCAAGGCATGTGGGGTGGATGAGTAAATTTGGCGAGAGGATTCCTGTTGCTTTAAATGGTTATAAAGAATGGGTATGCCCGCACACTGGAGAAATATATAGATTAAACGGTGAAAATTTAGAAATTATTTAAAAACATTTAAATCAGTAAATCCAAAATGAAAAAAATTCAAAATATAAACTACGAATCTGAGCTTATTAAAAAGATTAAAAGTAATTCATGTACAGTAGGTATTGTGGGACTTGGATATGTTGGATTACCACTTTCTTTAACATATTCTGAAAAAGGATTTAAAGTTTTAGGCTTAGATATTGATAAAAATAAGGTTGATAAAATAAATAATGGAGAAAGTTATATTCATCATATTTCTGACCATAGAATAAAAAAATGTTTAAAAAATAGGAAATTGGAAGCAACTAATGATTTTTCAAGATCTAATGAATCAGATGTGCTAATTCTATGTGTACCTACGCCATTAAATAAGTATAGAGAACCAGATCTCAGCTTTATAAAGGTCACTTTAAGTTCACTATTACCATATTTTAAAAAAGGTCAAATTTTAAGCCTTGAAAGTACGACATATCCTGGAACAACTGAAGAAATAATTGAACCAATTATTAAAGATAAGGGATTTACAATTGGAAAAGATTTCTTTTTGATATATTCTCCTGAAAGAGAAGACCCAGGGAACGATACATACAAAACTGAAAATATTCCAAAAGTAATGGGAGGAACTACTTCCTCTTGTTCAAAAGTAGGGCTTGAACTTTACAAAAAAGCAATTAATGAAGTTGTATCTGTAAGCAGTACAAAAGCTGCTGAGATGACCAAACTATTAGAAAATATTCACAGAGCAGTAAATATTGGATTAATGAATGAATTAAAACCTTTAGCCGATAAAATGGGAATAGATTTATATGAAGTAATAAGAGCAGCATCTACAAAACCTTTTGGTTTTGTCCCCTATTATCCTGGTCCCGGCCTCGGAGGTCACTGCATCCCAATTGATCCTTTTTACTTAACATGGAAAGCAAAAGAATATGGAATGAACACAAAATTTATTGAATTAGCAGGTGAAATAAATACTGCGATGCCAGCTTATGTCGTTGAAAAAATGACAAATGCCCTAAATAGCGCAAAAAAGCCTGTAAAAGGTAGTAGAATATTAATTCTTGGAATAGCTTATAAAAAAAATGTTGATGATGTGAGAGAATCTCCATCTCTCGAAATCATGAAAATCCTAAAAGCAAAAGGAGCTGAAATTTTTTACTCAGATCCTTTCTTTCTTTCTTTTCCTAAAACAAGAAAATATTTCTTTGAACTTAAAAGTGTAGAACTTAGTAAAAAGATTATAAAAAGCTTCGATGCTTTAATACTTGCTACCGATCATGACTCTTTCGATTATGATTTAATAGAAAAAAACTCAAAAATCCTAATTGATACAAGAGGAAGATTTATGACAACAGATTCAATTATCAGAGCCTAAATAATTTTGATTAAATCCTTAACTCTAGTAAAGAATAAAGTTATTAACGTAGCGCTTGTTGGGTGTGGCCGTATCAGTCAAAATCATATTAGATCAATTACTATTCATAATGATCAAGCAAAATTAGTAGCCATTTGTGATAATCAAGAAGAAAGACTGGAAAAAGCTGAAAAATACTTTTATGAATGTTTGGAAGTAAACAGGGCCAATCAATACATACCTAAAAAATTTAAAAACTATAGTGAAATGATCAAATCCTGCAGTAGTGGTGAAATTTCCATAGATTTAATTGTCTTAGCCACACCTAGTGGACTGCACCCTAATCAAGTCATAGAGGCTGCTAAAGCCAAGATACATGTTTGTACCGAAAAACCAATGGCGACCAATTGGGAAGATGGCATTGCTATGGTAAACGAGTGCGATAAATCAAATGTACATCTTTTTGTAGTTAAGCAGAATAGATTTAATAAAACTCTTCAATTAGTTAAAAAACAACTTGAAAAAGGAAGGTTTGGGAAATTAGCAATGGTGACAATGAACGTATTTTGGCATCGACCTCAAAAATATTATGACCAAGATGAATGGCGCGGCACTTCGACATTAGATGGAGGAGCGCTAATGAATCAAGCTAGTCACTATGTTGATTTGCTTGATTGGTTAATAGGCCCAGTGGCAAGTATCAATGCATCATTTGCAACTATTAGTAGAAATATAGAAGTTGAAGATACCGCAGCATTACAAATAGACTGGGAAAATGGTGCATTAGGCACTATGGCAGTCACTATGTTGACATTTCCTAAAAACCTAGAGGGTTCAATAACAATTTTGGGAGACAGAGGAACTGTAAGAGTTGGAGGCCAGGCAGTGAATAAAATCGAGCAATGGCAATTCGCTGATAAAGATGATGATGATCAGAAAATTGAAGAGGCGAGCTACTTAACTACAAGTGTTTATGGTTTTGGCCATCCTCCATACTATAAAAATATGTTAGATACACTCCATGGAAAAGATAAAGCAATATGCAATGGGGATGATGGTCTGAAAAGCCTTGAGTTACTCATAGCTGCCTATAGATCTGCTAAAGAAAAACAAAGGATTTATTTACCACTTTAGTAATAAAGTAATTAAATAAAATTAAAAACTAAAACTTTCATTAGGAAATCACACTAATCCAGAAGAAGCCGCATTATGAAAAGCCCTAGATGGACAAACAATTTGTCAACAATGGGTTAGCAGAAGAGTACTGACTGGGAATATTTCTTAGGCGACTGTAAGAAATTGGGAGTCTAGATTAAAGATGTTATCTGCATAGAAGGGTAAGAACTATTTAACCGACAATCCTAAAACAGACTCACTTAATTTTAAAGATTATGCATTAAGAAAAGGTCATAAAGGTGACTTTTGATCTTTCAAAATATAGAATAATTTTTAAAGCTAAAAAATTCAAATTGAATTATTCGGTTGGCATAATAAATTTAGGTTTAGGAAATATTTCTTCAGTAGTAAATATTTTAAAAAAGTTAGGTATTAAAAGTTTCATAATTAACGAAGCCAATCAGCTTAGAAGCTTCAACTTTTTAATAATTCCAGGTGTTGGTTCATTTGATTATGCAATGAAAGAAATTGATAATAAAGATTGGAGAGAAGGGATACTATCACATGTAGAAAGAGGAAGATATCTCCTTGGTATTTGTTTGGGAATGCAAATTCTATGCAATAAAAGCGAGGAAGGGGATTTAGGTGGTCTTGGTTTAATACCTGGAGAATTTAAGAAGTTTGTTTTTGAAAATAAAAAAATTAAAGTTCCTCATATGGGATGGAATACAGTAGATTTTACTCCACAAGTTTCTAAATTTTTTAAAAATGATTTTGCTTTAGACTCAAATAGATATTATTTTGTTCATTCTTTTAGATATTTTCACAATAATATTGATAATGTATATGGATTTACAAATTATGGAATTAAATTTGCTTCAATTATTGGAAAAGATAATGTGATGGGATGTCAATTTCATCCTGAAAAGAGTCATATGAATGGTTTACATTTTTTAAGAAAATATTTTGAATTTATTAATAAATGAAGCTTCCAAGAATTATTCCTGTTTTATTATTAGATGGAAATAGTCTGGTTAAGACAAAAAGATTTAGATCCCCCAAATACGTTGGCGACCCAATAAATATAGTAAAAATTTTTAATGAAAAAAAAGTTGATGAAATAGTTTTGCTTGATATCTCTAAATCATATAATTTACCTCAGTTTAAATTAATAGAATCTATTGCGGGTGAATGTTTTATTCCACTTGCCTATGGAGGTAAAATCAGAGATCTTGATACAGCCTCGAAAATATTTGAGTTAGGCTTTGAAAAAGTAATATTAAATACTTCCTTTTTTGATAATCCTAATCTCATAAGAGATATTTCAAACAAGTATGGATCTCAATCTGTAATATTAAGTATTGATATTAAAAAGAATTGGCGGAATAAATTTAAAATTTATAATCATAAATCTATTGTCAATAAGAAAGATCTGAAAATCAAAGATATAATTAAAAACGCTCAAGATTTAGGGGCAGGAGAATTGTTTATACAAATGGTTCATCTTGAAGGAACTTTGGCAGGGCCAGAATTGATTGAATTTGATGATCTACTTTCAGAAAGAACAATCCCATTGATAATTTCTGGCGGTTGCTCAAACATTAATGACATACAAACTTATTTTAATAATGGAGCTGATGCCGTAGCTTGTGGACATATGTTTACTTTTTATGGTCCTCATGAAGCAGTTTTAATAACTTATCCCGAAATAAATGATCTTATGAAAATCAGATTAAATTAAAATTTAGATATTAAAGATGTTTATCAAATTTTAATACATCCTATTTGCTGGATATCTGAATATGGTTCACCAAGAAAGCCTCTTGATGAATGGATTAACCGCAATAATAGATTAATTATTGATGAAGTTAGAAACAATTGCAAAAGTTATCATAGTTAAAGTATTATTTATTCAATTTAGTTAAAGTTTCAGGTTTGATGAAGAATTACAGGATTTGCAAAAGATGTGTAATGGATAGTACTGTGCCTGATATTGTTTTTAATAAAAAAGGATA
>MDTE01063753.1_pt1 | contig 16546 bp, 11 predicted proteins | sample 811231 | NCBI WGS metagenome assembly MDTE01 (sample SAMN05326651, study PRJNA326480) | marine metagenome | isolation source: seawater | place: Indian Ocean: Red Sea | collected 2010
AGGACTACATCGAGGCCGGCGATACCTACCAGGTAAATTTCACCCTGCGGCTGGAGGCGGACTTCAGGGGTGACGAGGGTACCCTGTACCGGGATCTATGCCGGGCCCAACAGACCTCGTACAGCGCTTATCTGGACATCGGGCGCTACTGCATTCTGTCGGCTTCGCCCGAGTTGTTTTTCTCTCTTGAGAATGGCGTTCTGACCAGTCGTCCAATGAAGGGGACCCGCCCCCGTGGCCGCTGGCCGGCCGAAGACGAGGAACTGGCGGAGGTTTTGCGCCTCTCGGTCAAGGATCGGGCCGAAAATGTGATGATTGTGGATTTGCTGCGCAACGATCTGGGACGGGTGGCAGAGTCCGGCAGTGTCGAGGTAGTGCGCCTATGGGAGGTAGAGCGCTACGAAACGATACTGCAGCTTACCTCGACAGTACAGGCGCGGCTACGGGCGGACTTGGGTCTGGTGGATATCCTGCGGGCATTGTTCCCCTGTGGTTCGGTCACCGGGGCACCGAAGGTGAGAACAATGCAGATAATCGCCGCGCTGGAAGAGCGCCCCCGTGGTGTGTACACGGGTTGCATCGGTTATGTTTCGCCGGGACTAGAGGCCCGTTTCAACGTGGCCATTCGCACAGTGTGGATCGATCGCGAACAGGGCCGGGCAGAGTTTGGGGTAGGGGGGGGAATTACCTGGGATTCACAGCAGCAGGGTGAATATGAGGAATGTCTGATCAAGGCCAGGGTGCTCAGCACCCGGAGGCCTGAATTTGGACTGCTGGAAACTCTCCTGTACGAAGCAGGGGGGGGATATTTTTTGCTCGAACGGCATCTGGAACGATTGCGCAATTCGGCCTGTTATTTTGGTTTTCGATACAATCCAGGAATGGTCCAGCAGAAGCTGGAAAAGGAAGCAGAAAGCTTTTCAGTAGGATCCTATCGGGTGCGTTTGGTGCTGAGTTGCGATGGCCGGATCGAAGTCCGTTCAAACCCCATTCAACAAGCCCCAGAGGCCCCTTTTAAAGTGGTTGTGGCGAGTCAGCCGGTAGATGAGCAGGACCCTTTTTTATTCCACAAGACGACCCATCGGCAGATCTACGAGAGACGGCTTGCCGCCCATCCATCCTGCGATGACGTAATCCTGCAAAATACCCGGGGCGAGTTAACGGAATGTTGCATCGGCAATCTGGTTGCTAAACTCGATGGTAAAAAGTGGACACCGCCGGTGGAATCCGGGCTTCTCGCCGGCACCTTTCGGGCCGAGTTGCTCGCCCGCGGTCAGATCCGCGAGCGCAAATTGAAGCTGGAAGATCTGACCGCTAGCGAAGGACTTTATTTGATCAATTCGGTGAGGCGCTGGGTGCCGATAAAAGTGTTATCAAAAATTGAGGAGGAAGATCATGTACCGCATGGGGGAAGCTGAAACAAAAAGAATTGGACAACTAATTGAAAGTGGCCAATTATATCGCTATGGCGGCAAGGAGTGCAGCCGCTTCGAGAAGAGTTGGGGCCGCCATCTCGGTTTGTCGCATGTGCGCATGACCAACAGCGGTACCTCGGCCCTTTACGCGGGGTTGGTGGGACTGGGCATTGGTCCGGGCGACCAGGTGATCGTTCCCGCCTATACCTATATGGCCACGGCCCTGGCCGTGTTGTCGACCGGGGCCATACCGGTAGTGGCGGATGTGGACGAGTCGCTGACGCTCTCGCCGCGCGACCTCGAACGCCGGATCACCAAGTATACGCGTGCTGTCGTACCCGTACACATGGTCGGGCTGCCCTGCGCTATGAAAAAAATCATGCGGATTGCCCGCAAGCACAAATTGTTGGTGATGGAAGATGCCTGTCAGGCCGTGGGGGGTGGTTACGAGGGCAAGATGCTGGGGGCAATAGGGCACGCGGGTGGTTTTAGTTTCAATTTTTTCAAAAATATAAGCTGTGGTGAAGGCGGCGCTTTTGTAAGCGCTTCGCAGAAGATTTTTGAGCGTGGTTCAGTCGCGGTAGACTGCTGTCAGTATTACTGGAATCCGGAGGAACATCGGGAGGAAGCACAGTTTGCCGGCCATAATTTTCGCGCCTCTGAACTCCAGGGGGCCATCCTCAACGTGCAGTTGCAACGCCTTGAGGGGATGCTGGCGCGCATGCGCGAACACAAGAGAGAATTGCTCCAGATAGGTCTGGATGCCGGGTTGGAATCCATAGTCAACAACAGTGTAGACTACGAGTGCGGTACCCATCTAGGGTTTATTTTTGACGATGAAATTACGGCGAGGACTTTTTCGCAAAATTTGCAGGCACAGGGGGTGGGTAATTTTTTGCCGATGGATACGGGGCGCCACGTCTATACCTATTGGGATCCGATTATGCGCCGCCAGGGAGCGCACCATCCGGATCTGGACCCTTTCAGGTTGAAAGCCAACAAAAAGTGTCGCGTAAAATACACCATGGATATGTGCCAGGATTCGCTGGACATTCTCAATCGCAGCGTCCTGATCGGCATGCACCCGGATAATAAGCGGGGGCGCATCAGGGCCATGGGCAAGGCGATCCAGGCAGCGGCCTGAGAGAGCTGCTGCCGAAGTCGTCCCGGCGCCGCAAGGATTCCTATGATACAACTTGGAAAGCCCCTGAATAATCATTATTTTTATCGCCTTGGTGATCGGTTTCGGGCCCGGGCAGCTCTGTAAATTGGGGCGTGGAGACCAAGCGCCGATTGCACCAGTCCTCACATCAACCAAATTTAGGAGAACGGCCCAATGTACGAAATCGAAAAACTGGCTGAGGAAAATGCCCAGGTCGGCGAAGGCCCCATGTGGGATCCAGATATCCAAAAACTGGTTTGGACCGATATAGAAACGGGTCGCCTATTTAGCTACGATCCAGAGAGCGGCGCCAACGCCCTGATCCACCAGGGCCACAATGTCGGCGGATTGGTGCTGAACCGGCAGGGGGGGTATCTCACTTTTATCTGGTGTGGGGTGGCGCTGTGGAAATCCGATGACGAGTGGGTGCGGATTCACCCCGAGACCCACGCGGGCGAACTATTGCAGTTCAACGATGTCAACGCCGATCCCGGGGGCCGCGTTTTTGCAGGCACGTACTTTGAAGACAAACCGGGCAAATTATATCGCTTCGATCCGGATGGCACTATAGAATTGGTAGAGGAGGGGGTCGGTTGCAGCAACGGCATGGGATTTTCGCCCGATTTGAGCACCATGTACTACACTGATTCAGCAGCGCGGACGATCTATGCCTACGATTACGACCAGGTCAGCGGCCAGGTTTGCAGGCGTCGGGCGCTGATCCAGATTGCTAGCACAGATGGGGTGCCCGACGGCATGACCGTGGATGCCGATGGGTTTATCTGGAGTGCCAACTGGTTCGGCGGCTGCATTATCCGCTTTGATCCGGACGGGGTGGAAGAGCGGCGAATTGAAACGCCAGCCCTGCAGACTTCGAGCGTGATGTTCGGCGGCGGGAATCTGGACGAACTTTATTTTACCACCGCTGCCACCAAGTTGGCGCAGGGCAGCCCGCTAGATCCAGTGGGTTACGACTGGGTTGCGTACGCTAAGGGCTATAGGGGCGGTGGATTATTTCGCATCAAATTGGACATCCAGGGGCGAGAGGAATTTAAGGCCGACTTTGCCTGGCCCGGCGATCATGAGGTAGGAGATGGCGCCATTTAGGTGGTTACTTCAAGGGGTTGCGGTGTAGGGGGCGTCTGCGTGGGCTGCTAAAACTACCTCAAAAGCGGGCGTGTCGGCCTCGGCGGGCCCGTGAAACAGTCCACCGATTTTTTTAACAAGGAGGAAACACATGAAAACCTGGAGTGTACGCCTGGCATTTGTGGCACTGATTTTAATGGGTCATACTGCTTACGGGCAAGAAAAATCCATCACTATATGGTGGGCCCAGTGGGATCCGGCCGCCGGTTTGCAGGAACTGGGAAAAGACTTCGAAAAGGAGACTGGCATCGCCGTCAAAGTGCATCAGATCCCCTGGCCATCCTACCACGATCAGGTCTTTCTGAATTTTGGCAATAAGCAGACGGACTTCGACATCGTCGTGGGCGACAGCCAGTGGATCGGGCGGGGAGCGACCAGGGGACTCTACCTGGAGCTGACGGATTGGCTGCCACAGGCGGTGGACATTTCCACCATCCATCCGCGCGCGGCGCGCTACCTGTGCGAGTACCCCGCGGGCAGTGGTAAGTTTTTTGCGGCCCCCTGCGAAACCGATGCCATGGGCTTTGTCTACCGCAAGGATTGGTTCGAAGACGCGGCCGAGAAAGCGGCTTTTAAAAAAAAGTACGAGCGCGAATTGACTACTCCAGATACCTGGGATGAGTTTCGCGATATTGCCGAGTTTTTCCAGCGGCCCGAGGAAAAGCGCTACGGTTGCTCGATTCTGGCCGGTCGCGGCTACGACGGCATCACGATGGGGTTCCAGCCCTTCCTGTGGTCCTGGGGGGCATCCTGGGGTGATGCGCAAACCTACCAGGTACAGGGCCACGTCAACAGCCCCGCGGCCGTTGCGGGGTTGGAATTTATGAAAAGCCTGCTGGAATTTACTCCCCCTGGTGGCAATATGGCCGATTACTTCAGCAATAACGACGTATTTTTAAACGGCTCCACGGCCATGGTGCTGGATTATTTCCCCTTCTATCCAGGAATAGTCGCCAGCATGGGTGACAAAGTCGATTTTTTTATGGTGCCGGCCAAGGGCGACAAACGGGGGATCAGCCTTGGTGGTCAGGGGTTCAGTATTTCCACCAAGATTTCAAAAGAGCAACAGGAATTGGCCAAGCAGTTTATCGCCTGGTTTGAACAGGTCAGGGTGCAGAAGAAATGGATTACTTTCCCCGGTTCCTTTACCGCTAATACCGAGTTGCTGGCCAGTGCTGAGTTTGCCGAAGCCGCCCCTTTCAATGCGACTTTTGCCGCCTCGCTCGACTACCTGCAAGATTTTTGGAACGTGCCGGTATACAACGAATTGCTGGCGGTTTCACAGCGCTACCTGGGCGAAGCCCTGGACGGCGTCAAGACCCCCAAAGAAGCATTGGATCACATCGCTGAGGAGCATGAACTGATCATGCTCGAGGCCGGCCTGCTCAAATAGGGGGGGAAGTTGGTCAATTCGGCAAAAAGGGGCCGGCGCCGCGACTGGATGAAATACGGGTTCGTGGGGCCGGCCCTCGTGCTGTTGATCGCCATGAATGTCTTCCCGTTGATCTACAGCATCTTTCTTAGTTTTACCAATGCGGATCTGATCGGTGGGGACTATGAGTCCAGGGGCGGACTCAACTACAAGGTGGTTTTTCTGGCGGCCAAATACGCCGGTGCATTGCGCACAACAGCTGTCTTTGTCGGGCTGGCGGTGGGCATTGAACTGGTGCTGGGATTTGCCCTGGCTCTGGCCCTAAAGGGACGGCTCTTGCTCAAGCCAGTTGTACTCACGGTGCTGCTGGTGCCGATGATGTTGCCGCAGGCCGTGATGGGACTCTACTGGAAGTTGGTGCTCAATGGCAACTACGGCATCCTCAACCAGATCCTGGGGGCTCTACACCTGGGCCAGCCACAGTGGATCACCGACCCAGCTCTCAAGTTTTTCTCCATCCTGATGATCGACGTGTGGATGTGGACGCCGTTTATGATGTTGATCGCCCTGGCCAGCCTCAATGCAATTCCCAATTATATTTACGAGGCTGCAGCCATTGACAGGGCCTCTAAATGGACTGTTTTCCGCCGGATTACGCTACCGATGAGCGCCCCCTTGCTGGGTTTGGCAGTACTGCTGCGGGCAACGGATGCACTCAAGCAGTTCGACCTCGTCATGGCGGTGAGTGGCCCCAATGACGCCACTACTCAAACCCTGAGTGCGCTGTTGTACCAGGTGGTCTTCCGCGATGGCAAGGTGGGCCTGGGCGCCTCCTATTCCTATGTGGTGCTGGTCTTGGTGATCGCCCTGGCCAGTATATTCATCCGCTATATGGCAGCGCTGCAGAAAAAGCAGAAAGAGGCGCCGGCATGAGGATTCTGCGCTTTGTTTTCATCGCCTTTTATTTCTCGGTGGCCACTCTGCCCCTGGCCTGGCTCGTCCTGACTTCTTTGAAAAACCGCAGCGACAGTATCAGCATTGAGGCAAAATTCCTGCCCACCCCGAGCACTGTGGCCGATCCGGATGGGTGGAGTTTTGTCCCTACACTTGCCGGTTATCGACAACTGAATCAGGTTTATTCCGGGGCCGAGCATGCCTTTTTTCACTATCTGGGCAATAGTATAGCAATTGGCCTGTTCAGCACTCTGGCTTCGATTGCCATCGGGACTTCCTGCGCCTATGGCTTTAGCCGTTTCCGCATTCCCGGTGCCAGGGACTGGCTCTTTTTTATTCTCTCGACCCGATTTTTGCCCCCTCTGGCCGTGGTCGTTCCGGTTTTGATGATGTACCGGGAATTCGATTTGCAAAATACCCATGCCGGGCTAATCCTGCTGTACACCGCGTTTAATTTGTCACTGGCGGTGTGGCTGATGAAGGGTTTCATCGACGATATTCCGCCGGCCTATGAAGAAGCTGCCATGGTAGATGGTTACTCGCGCTTCCAGGCCTTTGTGCGGATCATCGTGCCGCGCGCCGCACCGGGGATGGCCGTGACTGCCGTTTTTTGCCTGATTTCGGCATGGAACGAATACGGCTTTGCCATGACTCTAAACAATCAGAACGCTGTTACGGTGCCAGTTTATTTTGCCGGGTTGCAGGGCAATGTACAGGGTCTGCCCTGGCCCCAGATTGCCGCCGGTGTGCTGCTCTTTGTCGTGCCGATCGTGGTTTTTACCGTGCTGGTCAGGAATTACTTGCTGCGCGGCGTAACTTTCGGGACCATCAAGCAATGATGCGCTGGCTGGACAAAATCGCCTGCATCGGCATGGTGCTGGGGATCGCCCTTTTGCTGCAGCCGTGGTTGCGGGAAGGATTTCGCTGGGGCTTCTTTTGCACCGCATTTTTCACCGTTCTCCACATCGTTACTTCGCATGTGCAAATCGAGGACTCCCAGAGGTAGTTTATGGGCTTTTTGCGCCTGAGCGCGCTGCGCAAAATTTATGCTGGGGGCACCGAGGCCGTGGCCGGGATCGATCTGGTCTGTCGGGAAGGGGAGTTTGTCGTCCTCCTGGGACCATCGGGATGCGGCAAGACTACTACCCTGCGGATGATTGCCGGTTTGGAAATCCCCACGGAAGGGCGGATCGAGGTGGGGGGCGAGGATATAACGGCACTGCCGGCGGCGGCTCGGGATGTGGGTTTTGTCTTCCAATTTTACGCCCTTTATCCCCACCTTAGAGTGCGGCAAAATATTGCCTTCCCCCTGGAGAGTGTGGGATTGCCCCGCTCCGAGAGGGAAAAACAGGTAGATGAAATCATCCAGCGACTTGGCCTGGGAGAACTGGAGGGATTTTTTCCGCAGCAATTGAGCGGCGGAGACCAGCAGCGAGTGGCTCTGGCCCGGGCCATGGTGCGCCAGCCCAAACTGTATTTGATGGACGAACCGCTGGGCACTCTGGATGCAGATCTACGGCGGGAAATGCGGGTGCTGATTCGCTCCCAACAGCTGGAGATGGGAGTAACTACCCTATATGTGACCCACGACCAGGAGGAGGCCATGAGCCTGGCGGACCGGGTAGTAGTTATGGAAGCCGGAAAAATTCGCCAGAGTGGGCCGCCGGCCGAGGTCTACGATCGTCCCAGCGATCTTTTTGTGGCCCATTTCATGGGCAGCCCCGGCATGAACTTCATCGAGGGAGAAGTACGCGTTGAAGGCGGCAAAACCTCCTTTTGGGATGAGCAGGGCGGATTCAGCGTAGATCTGGGGCGTCCAGTGCCCTGCGGCAGGGCTATTCTGGGGGTGCGGCCTGAATTTGTGCGGCCAGTTGGCAGGGGGGGGCTGGCGGGGAAGGTGGTGCTGGACGAATACCTGGGGGACTGCCGCAATATCCATTTGGATACCGCGTGCGGCCGGCTGGTGATGCGCGCGGCCAATGGAGATATAGAAGAACTGGACCAAATCATCCAGCTTGGTTTCGATGCCGATCACCTAAGAATCTTTGCTGGGGATGAGGGGAAGAGTATCTGAAATGGGTGGTTTTCTGGTATTGGAGGGGGTTTCCAAGCGCTTTGCCAGCACGAGGGCGCTGGAAGCGATAGATCTGGTCTTGCAGCAGGATGAATTGCTGGTTATACTGGGCCCCACAGGAGCCGGAAAAACTACGTTGTTGCGGGTGATTGCCGGGCTTGAGTCTATTGAAGAAGGCCGTATTTCCATGGCTGGACAAGACTTGCTGCAGCAGTCGCCAGCGGCCCGCGACGTGGCCCTGGTTTTTCAGAATTTTTCGCTCTATCCCGATTGGAGCGTGCGCCGCAATCTGGAATTTCCACTGCAGGCGCCGGGCAGGGGGCTGCAAAAGGAGGAGATAGAGGAACGGGTGAAATGGGCGGCTGAGTTGCTGCGCATCAACTATTTGCTGGATCGAAAGGCAGTACAATTATCGGGCGGGGAAATGCAGCGGGTGGCCATCGGGCGGGCGATCGTGCGGCGCCCGCGACTTTTCTTGCTGGATGAACCCCTGACCAATCTGGATGCAAAGTTGCGCGAAACCCTGCGCGTAGAGCTGGTGGTGCTGCGTCGGCAACTGGGCATTCCCATGATCTATGTAACCCACGATCAGTCCGAAGCTTTGTCCATGGGAGATCGGATCGTGGTGCTTGCCGGGGGGGAGATCCTGCAGGTGGGACATCCCGAGGAGGTCTACCGAAGACCGGTATCGCCACAGGTGGCGCGGCAACTGGGGCAGCCGGCGATAAACCTGCTCGAGGTGCACCGAGCAGAGGATCACTGGGTTACGGATCGGGGTGTCGAAGTGATGCCGGCCAAAACAGGTGAAACAAAAATGTTGCTGGGGGCACGGCCGGAGGATATCGCCCCGGTTGGCGGCAAACAGGGGGGTAGGATAAGAGTAGTAGAAGACACCGGTCCGGGCTGGATTTTGTTGGTAGACTGGGCGGGGCACTCGATTCGCCTGCTGGTGGGTAAAGGCAAATCATGGCACCCGGGAGATGAGGTTTTTCCGCAGATCGATGCCGAGCGCGCCATGCTCTGGCAGCGTGAGGATGCGACATCCTGAAAAATGCCTCGCCTCCGAGGAGCGGGGTAGAGTCCGTTTAGCCGAAAATCGCATTGCACTTAGTTGCTCATTAATTGCGCTAACTCGCCAATTGGTGCTTGGGAGAGGAATTGTGAACTATTTTTACAATAACCAGCAGATGTTGGACTTGATTCATAATGGGGAAAAGGTTGATAAGAGCGGTGATTACAGTTTGTGGCTCTGGTGTGCCGACGGTGCTGGGATGCAGGCAGAGGTTTTGGGGCAGAGAGTACTGTTGAACTTCGGCAAACCGGCCGGGCGATTTTTTTCCTGGAAATGTCCCGCTGTGGTAAAGCTGAAAAAAAACCGGCGTTTCCGGCTCAGCATTGGTGCCGGAGCAGAATTGATGGGCGGTGAAGGTGCGCCCCTGGTGGCCATGGCGCTGGCGGCGGAAAAGGAATTTGATCCGCGGCGTAGCTTTGCGGTAGGGCGGGTCTTTCAAAGCGAACTGGCGCCGTTGCGGGATGAGCGGATAACGGAAATAAAACACGTCCATACGCCCTGGACGCTGCAGAACTATCCCAGCCGTGAGCTCTGGGAAGAAAGGGCCGCTTTTATCCGGCAGCACATTCTGGTCAGCGCGGGCTTGTGGCCGCTACCGGCAAAAACGCCCCTTAAAGCCCAAATTTTCGGCGGCAAAGAGCGGCAGGGCTACAAAGTTGAAAAAGTCTTTTTCGAAAGCCGCCCCGGTTTTTTAGTGTGCGGCAATCTGTACAGCCCGATGGGCAAGGGGCCTTTCCCGGGAATTGCCTGTCCCCATGGGCACTGGCGTCGGGGGCGGTTGGAAAACTCGGAACTAGGTTCTATTCCCGGACGCTGCATCAATCTGGCGCGCCAGGGGCACGTGGTATTTTCCTACGACATGGCGGGGTACCAGGATAGCGATCAGATCGAGCATCGGCGCTTCGGCGGGCAAGAGCAGGATCTTTGGGGCATTGGCGCTTTGAGCCTGCAGTTGTGGAACAGTATACGGGTAGTGGACTTTCTCTCTTCGCTGGAAAAAGTCGATAGCGAACGCATTGGCTGTACCGGGGCCTCGGGCGGGGGGACGCAGACCTTCCTCCTCGGGGCAGTCGACGATCGAGTCCGGGCCGCAGTTGTGGTCAATATGGTATCGGCCCATATGCAGGGCGGATGCAATTGTGAAAATCAGGGCCATCTACGGCTGCAGATAAACAACGTGGAAATTGCTTCTGTCATGGCCCCGAGACCTCTGCTGCTGGTTTCGGCAACCGGCGATTGGACAATCGATACGCCGGAATTGGAATACCCGGCCATAAGGCAGGTCTACCAGCTCTACGACGCCGCGGACAGGGTCGAAACCAGGCAGTTTGACGCTCCCCATAATTATCACCAGGGGAGCAGGGAGGCCGCCTATGCTTTCTTTGGCCGCTGGTTTCTCGGAGGGGGGCGTGCCGGAGACTTTAAAGAGGGGCCTTTTGAGGTAGAGGAGCGCGAAGATCTACTGGTTTTTCACGGCCGCAAGAAACCGGCGCACACCCTCGATGCAGCTGGATTGGTGCGTGCCATAAAGGTGGATTCGAGCGCCCAGCTCCGAGCATTAATGCCCGGGGATATTCGCGGTCTGAGCCGGTTCAAAAAGATAATGGGGCCGGCTTTTGCCCATGCACTGGGGGCGACAAAGCCGCCGCCGGAGGAAGTTAATAGCCGCGATATGGGCCGCCTGCGGTGCCGGGACTTTCTGGTGGAGCGACTGTTGTTGGGCCGGGCGGCAACCGGGGAGCGCGTGCCAGCTTTGTTTTTTTCGCCGCTGTCGGGCCCTAAAAAATTACCGGCTACTCTGGTTGTCCACTCCGAGGGCAAAGAGGCACTGGTGGATCATCGCCGGGGTCGACCGGGCCCTATAGTCGCAGATCTGCTGGCCCGGGGGCACAAGGTATTGGCCATCGATCCTTTCATGATTGGCGAGGCAGGGCCAACTTTTGCAAATGGCTGCAGGGATAGAGAGGTAAGCCATTTTTCTACCTACAACCAGGAGGATGCGGCCTGCCGCGTGCAGGACATCCTCACCGGGTTGGCCTATCTGGAGGCGCGGCGGGATGTCGGCCGCCGGAATCTGCTGGGGCTGGCAGCTGCCGGACCCTGGTGTCTATTGGCCCGGGCCCTCGATCGGTACGTGGGGCGCACGGTCGTAGATTTCGATCGCTTTGCAAGCGATGAGGACGAACGCTGGGTTGAGGATTTGTTCATTCCCGCCATTCGCAGCATCGGAGATGTGCGCACTGCGCTCGCACTCATCGCCCCGGGGGCTCTGGTGGTCCACAACAGCGGTGCGCATTTCCCCGCCCGCTGGGCCCAGGGGGTCTACCGTGCAAGCGCTAAAAAGGACTGCTTGCTGCTTGCCGGGCAGCGCCTTAAGTGGAGTGAACTATCAACCTGGCTGAGTGCGAAATAGGAGGAAAAATATGAGAATCGGCAGCGTCGACCTGGATACATCGCACCCGCAAAACTGGATTCCGCTGGAAAGAGAGTTAGGGCATGAAGTTACCGGTATCTGGGACGGGGGGGCGGTACATCCGCCCGCCTATGTCGAGGAATTTGCCCGCGAACACGAAATCCCGCGAATCTATGAAAGCCTGGAAGAAATGGCCGATGACGTGGATTGCGCCGTACTCCATAGCTGTAATTGGGATACCCGCATCGAACGGGCGCGGCCCTTCGTGGAGGCGGGCAAGGCGGTCTTGATAGACAAACCACTGGCCGGCAGACTCCAGGATCTGCGACAGCTGGAGTGCTGGGTCGAGGGGGGGGCCAGAATCACTGGCGGATCTTCGCTGCGCTTCTGCCAGGAAACGCGCTCCTGGCTCTCGCAGCCACTAGCCGAAAGAGGCACGCCCCAGACCGTGCTCTGTGGTTGTGGAGTCGACGAGTACAATTACGGTATCCACGCCTATTCCATGCTCGCCGGTATCGTGGAGGGGGAAGCCGCTAGCGTGCGCTGTCTGGGTGGGGGTGGCCAGAGGCGCGTGCAGGTCAACTGGCCGGATGGTCGGATGGGTGTAGTGGTAGTGGGTGGGGCGGCTAAATGGCTGCCTTTTTATGCCAGCATTACAACCGAGTGCGGCATTGCCCAGTACCAGGCGGATGCCGCAGCCCTATACCGATCGCAGCTGGAAGTGTGCCTCCCCTATCTGGCCGGGGAAGTCGAGCAGGCGCCGCTGTCCATGCGGGAGTTAATCCAGCCGGAGTTGTGGGCATTGGCTGCCCGGCATTCCTGGCTACATGGCAATTGCGAAGTTCATCTGGGGGAACTTCCCCTAGCCGACAAGGGTTATGATGGGGAGGCCTTTTGTCGATTTTATCGCCACCAGCGTTACGGCTAGCCCCCTGGTTGTCCGAGTCGGAATGAGTTTTAGATTCTGGGCGCAATTAGCTGGAGGCGGTGTTTTGCAGCATGGGCGTGCCGTCGCATTGGAATTAGTCCGTGGGAGTTTTATTATAACTACAGCGCTCCTGAAGGCCCCCCGCGCTCCGGCAAAACGCCCCCGGTTCAAAACTGTGCCCCTCCCTGTAGTTCCTAAATCAATTATTTTTCGCACAGTACTAATTGTAATTGTGATGGTCTTTCGAGCAGGAGATTCTTTCATGCCGGGACAAGCATGGGGAAACGAGCCAGAAGCCTCCAATCTCACCCATCCACTTTTGCCGGGGGTGCGTAGTGCAGAGGTGTGGAACGAGGACTGGCCGCGCACTTTGCACGACAAACAGATCACCGGTTTTTCGCCCTTAGTCCTGGGCATGCAGAGCGCTCCCCGGATCTGGGCTACCCTGAATGTGGGGGGTGAGGCAAACTGGCTCACTAGTGTCAATTCGGCTGCCGGCAGCGCCCTCCTAGTCAATGATGGGCGCCTGCGTCTGGTCGAGTTGGACGGAACGGTGCGCTGGACGAGTGGCATTGGAGGAACGCTGCTTTTCTTTGGCGATCTGCGCGGCAATGGACGCGACTATGTCTTACTGGGAAGCGGTCCCCAACTAAACCTTTTAGATGCAGCTACAGGCGCCGTCGACTGGAGTTTTCGCTTCGAGCAGGACCACGTGCAGGTGCGGGTGGCGGTAGCGGATTTGCTGCCCCAGCATCAGGGCTTGGAGGCAGCGGTATTCCTGGCCTATGGGGAGGAAGGCTGTCTAATAAACTTTCCCCCCCGCGGAGCACCTGAGTTCGTCTGGCGGCGCCGGGTAGTGGAGCCGGACGAATGGCCCGAGCGCGCCGATCACGGCTGTTCGATACAGCTGGATCTGAGCGTAGAGGAGGTGCCGATCATCTGGAATGTGCGCCATCACCGCTGTCGTGGTTTTGACGCGCGCTCTGGGGAAATGGTGAGTTCGCTGGTCTATCCGATCGGCGGGGGCCAGCGGCGCAATTACGGCCCCTGGACCTTGGGCCGGGGGCCCGAGGGCCAGTTGCTGGCCTGTGTCGTGGCAGAATCGGTACAGACCCATGTACATGCCATCCAGCTGGATCGCCACGGCCCTAGCAAACTTGCCTGGGAGCGCTACTACGGCGAAGTCTACGTCGTGCCCGGGGTAGCCGTGGAGAATGTGAGCATGGCGGACCTCGACGGGGACGGTGCCACCGAAATGGTCTACAACGTGCGCGATCCGGAAGCGGATTTCCGTTCTTTTGTGCGGGTGCGCGATGCCGCCAGCGGCGCAATCCAGGCCGAATTGGCCGATCATTGGTGCGCCGGGGCTTTTTTTGCCCTTGGGGAAGCCGGGCGCAGTGGTTTGCTGGTTTATGAGGCAGCCGAAGGTGCAACGCCGGAAGAAGGTGATTTGCTGATTTACGCATTCGACCGCACCGGACAGTTGCAAGTTTTGGATCGTCTAGTTGCCACCCGTCCATGGGGCGTTTATGAACTGCCCTCCCCGCGGGGTAATCAGTTGTTGCTGCATCGACGCGGAGAAGATGAGGTGGAGGAGCTGGTACTTTACGAGTTGGGCCCAGCAGGTTTGCGGCTGGTAGGAAAAACCCGGGCAGTGGAGCTATTGGAGAAGCCCCTTCGTCAAATCATCGATCTGCCCGGGGGCGAGCGGCTGTTTTTTGCCGTCGGGGCACGGGGCACTCTGGAAGCGCTGGACTGGCGGGGGCGGCGACTTTGGGAACTGCCACTGGAGGGCGGCGCGCCAGCGACCTTGAGTGCCGCTGATCTGAATCGGGATGGCAGAGCTGAACTGGCCGCTGCCTGTGTGGGGGATCGGGTACGCGTTTTTGAATTCGATGAGCAAGGTGAGGGTAGCGAAATAGGCAATTATCTTTTTCTGGCTCCACGTCAGAGGCAAAGTCCACTACTCTACGATCTGGAAGGGAAGGGGGAACTCTGCCTGATTGCGCCAGGTAGAGCGGCAGGTGGGCTCTTGGCAGTGCGGGCGTGGCGAAGCAATGGTTCCCTTCTCTGGGAAAGGGTCCTGGATAGCTCAACGGCTGATCAAGGGCTAATATTTGCCTGGAACGCCGGCGAATTCCTGCCTGGTCAGCGGCCCGCCCTGGCCATTTCCGTGCGCAATGGGGGGCGCACGGTGGAGGGAACTTATCTACTGGACGGACCCACCGGGGAGGTGGTCTGGTTCGTGGATTTTCATCGCGAAGGGGATATCGTGCGCGGTTTCGTGCCCGCTGGCTTACCGGGTGCATTTGATTTTGATGGCGATGGTATAGAAGAAATAAACATGGATATGTACAGCTACATGGCTATGGTGCGGGGTGTGGATGCGAGTTTCGCCTTCATTAAACCGACTACCAATATCAGCAGTGAGGGGGCATTGTATGCGGCGCAGCTTTACAATAGCTTCTGCCCCCTGTACGAGGATCGCGAAACCAAAAAACCCCATTGGTTTTCGCCCTTGGGACATGGAATTTTTGGCCTGATGAATCCCGATCCGACCACGGGCACCTGGCGCGAGGAACTGGGCTATGACACTCCTCCGAAGGCTGGCCTGGTAGATGTGGATGGCGACGGGGTTTTAGAGGTGGGCTACGCCGCACTTAATAGTACAACTTTCATCTGCCGGAATCTGTGGACCGGAGAGGTAAAATGGGAATTGCCACTTCCCAGCGCCCCCAACGGCCCGGTGATAAGCGCGGATGTCGACGGCGACGGCAAAGGGGAGTTTTTGCTGGGCACCTACTGCATCGGCACCGACGCGGCGGGCAGGGGAGAGATTCGCTGGCGTGCCCCCGTAGATCTGGGCTGGGCAATTATCGCCGATTTCGACGGCGATGGCCAGGGGGAAATCGCCTGCGCCGCCCAGGGCAAAATTCACCTTTTAAAGGGCGATGGGGGAGGCTAAAAAAATGTGCTTCAGGTTGTCGGAGGAGAGGAGTGAACTTATCTTCATGACCGAGAAAGTGGTCCTAGTCTGTCAGGGGCTAAAAGCGAGGTTGCAATGAAACGCGAAGTGGACGTCCTGGTCATTGGGGCGGGCTCGGTGGGGATCAACTCGGCTTTTCATTTGCATGAACAGGGGCGCCATGTGGAGGTAGTGGACAAGGGGGAGGTGTGTGCGGGAAGTTCCCATGGCAATGCCGGTTGGATCGTGCCCAGCCACAGCATCCCGCTGGCGGCGCCAGGGGTGATGTGGAGGGGAGTTCGGTGGATGTTCAATCCGGAGAGTCCATTTTATATAAAGCCCAGACTCGATCGAGAATTGCTCTCATGGCTATGGGATTTTCACCGCGCCTGCAACCAACGCCACGTTGATCGGTCCATCCCACTAATACGCGATTTGAGTCTGGCAAGCCTCGAACTGTTCGAAGAGTTGGACGGGCTGGAAGGACTCGAGTTCGATTTTTGCCAGCGCGGTATGCTGATGCTCTGTCCCGACCAGGACAGCCTGAAAGAAGCCATCGAAGAGGCGCATCACCTGCGGGAAAACGGCCTTGAAGCCGACATTCTGAATCCCCAGCAAATCCGCGAACTCGAACCTAATGTGCGCATTAATGCAGCGGGGGGGGTGCATTTTTCCCAGGATGCCCACCTTACACCGGGGCACTTTGTGCGCCGCTTGGCGCGGTATATCGAGCAAAGGGGCGTTAAAATACATCCCTCGACCGAAGTGCTGGGTTTTGAAAAAAAATGTGGAAGAATTGCCACGGTCAGGACGACCCGGGGCGAATTCGCCCCGGCAGAAGTGGTGCTGGCCGGTGGGGCCTGGTCGTCTGGGCTGGTGGAGGATTTAAAGCTCAAGCTGCCAATTCAGGCCGCGAAGGGCTATAGCATCACCTATGAGAAACCGCAAAACGGTCCGGATGTGCCACTTATGCTGGCCGGGGCTCGGGTCGGAGTAACCCCTATGGGCGACAAGCTCCGTTTTGCCGGAACGCTCGAACTGGCGG
>MDTE01122815.1_pt1 | contig 16546 bp, 16 predicted proteins | sample 811231 | NCBI WGS metagenome assembly MDTE01 (sample SAMN05326651, study PRJNA326480) | marine metagenome | isolation source: seawater | place: Indian Ocean: Red Sea | collected 2010
GGGAGATATTTTAAAAATTACTTTTCTTATTAATTTTGTGAATTTGAATAATCTGTAATGAGGCAAAGATGAAAAAATGAAAAAACCTATTCCTTTTCTCCAATCTTTAGAATTCAATGATTTGTCCCAACCAGCATTTACAAAAATTGAACCCAGAAGTGCGAGCCCAATAATTCCACTTAAACCAAATGAACTACCCATTTGATTTTCAATCATGTAAATATTTAGTACGAAAGTTAAATTTGCGAATAATATATCTTCCAAACCATAGAGAGCTGTTTTTAGAAATAATTTCCTATCAATTAAATTAAATAATATGCAGATTGATATAAAAATTAAATTTAGCGAGGATAATTTAAATATAGTTGCGTTCATTAAACTTATAATGAATAGGAATAAAGAACATCTAAAGAATAATTTAAAATTTTTTGAATTATTTTTACGTACTTCAATGCTTTTACTGTAATATAATATTCTAGCAAAAGGCATATATTGCAAATATCTACAAGAAAAAAGTATGAAGAAAAATGGTATTGAATACATTTCTTTGCTTTATCTAAAAAAATTAAATTTATTTTAAAACTACACCATTTTTATTTATGAATGTATCATTTTGAAAAATATTAAACAATTTTGTTTTTTATCAATTCAATGCTAATTTTGTAATAATTTAATTTATAAATTTAGTGGAAAAAGCAAGAAGTTGGAATATTGATCAGGATGCCATAAATGATGGAAAAAAAAAATTACTTTCCTTTTATGAAAAGATTAATAAATGTGGTTATTTTAAAATAACAAATCTAATAAATTCTAATGATATAAAAAAGTTCAAAAAAGAAGTTATTCGTCTTCATGATGAGGAAAAAGAAAATAAAGGTTTACATCACTCAAGGCCCCCTCATCAAGTTGCAAATAATCTGCCTAGCAGAACAAGAGTCTTTGATAATTTAATTGAATCTCCAAAGATTATTGAAGTAATAGATCACTATTTTGGTAATGGTGCAAATTTATTAGAATTTAGGGCAATAAATTTACTGCAATGTAATGAAATGCCATTCATGCATAAAGATAGTATGACGAATACTATGCCCGGAAGTCCTTTAAGAATATTTTTTATCATCGCACTTGATCCATTTAAGGATGACAATGGAGCAACCTTCGTAATCCCCGGAAGTCATCATTTCCCATTTGGTCCTGATCCATTAATTGCTAAATATATGTCTAAGAAATCAATTAACTTAAATCCTGGCGAAGGGCTTGTATTCGATGCTAATCTTTGGCATGGGCCATCTGCAAATTTTTCTGGCAATTCTAGATGGGGTCTTAGCCTGGCTTATGGACATTGGTTTATTAAAAGCCAATTTAATTGGATAAAATCAATTAATGAAGAGGAATTTAATTCTATTAGTGATGAGACAAAAAGACTATTAGGGTATAATTCCAGACCCCCTGTTAATCACTTAGAAAGAATGAATACTGTTCTAAATAAAAAGGATATTAAGTTTAAAAATTAAGTTAATTTTTAATAATATTCAAAAAGAATTTTTTAAATTTATTTATATTTTTAATTATTTTTAAAATTAAACTATGAAAAAATGAGGCTTCACATATTTTGTATTTTTCCTTTATTAAGAAAATAGGGGGATGATTCTTTGCTGGATAAGGTAACATTTTTGTATAAATTAGATCTATACCATCTGTAACTTTCCAATAGGCGTATTTCAATGAAGGTAAGTTTGAAAGTGGTGGTTTCTTTTGACTTTCAATGATTACTTCAAATAAATCTGATTTATTTTTTGGCTCGAATCCAAATCCTTTTCCCCAAAAAGGGCTATTTGATCCTAGTAAAACTAAAGGTTTTCTTACATAATTACAAGTTGTTATTAGACTTGTATCATATGCGAGAACTAAATCTGCTTGACTTATTATTTCACCGGAATGAGTTTTGTCATGTGAGGGGATTATTTTTCCAACAGATAATTCTAAATTATTCCAATATTTTGCTTCTTTAGTATTTTTAAATGACATTCTTGGATGAATCCTTATAACAAAATCCCATTCTTTACTTAGTCTTGCGAATACCTTATCTAAAGCTATTACTGCATCAACTTGTAATGGAAAAAGTTTTGGTTTGCTAAGTGAGATAGCAGCCACTTCATCATCGGAAGAGTGAAAATAGACAGCTAATTTCTTACTTGATTTTTTAAAAGAAGAATAGTTTTTAATTAATTGTGATGTGAAATCTGCAGTATTAGGATCATTTGTTAATTGATAAAAATCTGATGCATTTCTTTCTAATTTTTCTCTACTGACTCCGACAGATGCTTCATCAAGTTTTCTTCTATGAGTATTAGGATCATGTATTTTCTGTTTAGATAGAATTATTTTTTCTTTTCTAACAGAAAGATTTTTTCCGTCTGCCATAAAATGATTTTCTCTAGTAGCAAAATTTTTAGCAAATTCTTGACAAGCTAATTCAGTTGGATAACTTGTTGCTCCTCTTCCATTAAAATATATAACCCAATCTGGTTTTTCTTTTAAGATTAAAAATTTTGCTCTTTCATATATTAAGGCTGAAGAAATAAGTTTCTTTTGAACTAATTTTTTAAATCTGAGTTCTTCAATTCTTGGGTCTGACTTTAAAGTAATAAGAGAAGACTTGACTGAGAGTCCTAGATTTTTACCTTTATAAGTATATTCTTTTAAATTAATTTTATTTGAAGGCCAATTGGATCCAAATAAATAACAATCTTTGTTAATTTTTTTATTTAAAGAAGGTATATCTAAAATATAAAATGATTCTTTTAAAATTAATTCTGATAATTGCTTCCAATAGTATTTTTCAGTTGAACCTAAAAATTTACTTACTGGTCTTGAGGTATCGCTGGAAGGCAATCCTGAGCTAATATTACAAAAATATATATCGCAATTTTTTTCCCTTAACTGTAAAGCTAAATCAATACCACTAAGAATTAAGGCACTGCAGTATGGTTCCAGAAAAATAACTTTTCCCTTTATTTCATTTTTTATAGATAAAGTATGATTCATTATAATCTTATCTTTGCAATACTATAAAACGTACTTGATATTTACTTTTTTCATACTTAATAATTTGATAGCAAATTTTTGCTTATTTTTAAAAAAGTATTTAATCCAAAATTATAGTTTCAAAAAAATTTTTAAAAGAAGATATAAATGTTAAAGAATAATCTTTTGTTATATGATGAAAGTCATTCATTACTCTTTCCCCATTTTCAGAAACATAAGAGTATTTTTCATTATCAATTAACATTTCTTCTCGAGGATCCCAGATATAAACATTTTTTGAATTATTTCTTAAATAGTTAAATAAATTATCTTGTAATTTTCTATTTTTTTTATCTTCTTTTTTAGATACATTACAAGCATTCCAACCTAAAAATTTTTGTTGCATTTCACAAGTAGATATCTCCATATATTCATTTAATTTTGGAGTATCCCCAATTAACAAAATTGTAACTCCTTTTTCATAGAGTTTTTCAGTCAAATCTAAATAATTTTTTCTGGCTAATTTATTAATTATTTGACTTTGTAGATTATTAACTGAATTTAACTTTTCCCTATAAAAACTTATAGCCACAATATCTTTTGACCTAGCATATTTTAATATTTCAGTTATTGTTTTTGAATTTACAACAGCATTTTCTCTTTTTTGAAATGAACTAGGAAAATCATCATTATTTTCTGTATTAATAAATCCTAATGAGTAATCAGTATTTTTTAAAGCTTGTTCTAACATAAAAAACCATTGAGCAGAATGAGAATCTCCAATCAAATAAAATCTTTTTGAAGTCTCTTTATTCCTTTCATGTTTCAAGCACTTATAAAAAGGTTTTTTAATTTTTTTAATATCTTCTTTACCATGGCAATCCAAAAGATCTCCCCAAGACATTTTTGCTTCCTTAATTCCAAGAATTTTTGGTAAGTATATAATTCTAGCGATGTGTTTTTGTGCAATAAAGAATAAAGAAAAAGATAATAATATATTTACTAAAACTCCTATTAATATATTGCTTGATTTAAATTTAAAAAATTCTTTTTTTCTAAATGGATTTTCAATAAAATTGAAAGAGAAATAAGATATTAAATAAATTAATAACAACTGAAAAGGAATACTCCACCAATGAATTCCAATAGTCCATCTACTTATGGCTAAAATACCCCAATGCCATAGATATAGGGAATATGACATTTTACCTATTGATAAGATATTTTTTTGAGTTAGTAATCTATAAGTAAGGGATTCACTTGATACGGATAATAAAAAGATGCTTGTTAATGATACGATTGAAATAGTTGAAATTAATGCAAAATCTACTGGTAGAATTAATATCATCAATATCAAAATTAGAGTATATATATCTGGAATCTGTTTTAATTTATTTTTTATAAATTGTTTTTTTGAGAATAATAAATAAGTTAAGCACCCTGCCGAAATTTCCCAAAACCTCGAGGGCATTAGAAAATAAGCTGCTGGTTGATTAGTTGAATTGAAATTTATAAATAATATTAATGAAGTTATACTAAAAAAAAATATTATGAAAAATAAATTTCTTGAACCATTTTTAAGATTTTTACTAAAACCTGAGAACCAAATAATAATAGGAAAAATAAAATAAAATTGCTCTTCAACACTTAATGACCAGGTGTGAGTATATACATTAAGCTGCGTAGATTGTGCAAAATAGTCAGTAGCGTTTTTAAAGAGATATAGATTAGAAAAACCTAATAAAGAGGTGGCACCAGTTTTTAGTGAAAGATTTGGACTTGGATTGAAAAAAAGATTTAATAATGTAATTATTATTATAAAAAAAATTAAAGCTGGGAAAAGCCTCTTTATTCTTCTTTCATAGAAAGTAGTTATGAAGTCTAAAAAGTTTTTGCTATCTCTATTTTCTAAAGATGCTGTAATTACATAGCCAGATATTACAAAAAAAATATCGACGCCTAAATATCCATTTGGAAGTAATACTTTATTAAAATGATTTATTATTACAGCAATAATAGCAATCCCTCTCAATCCATCTATCTCTGATCTATATTTAATTTTTTTTTGTAATTTTGATAACAAAGTTTTATATTACTTACCTAAAATATTATCTGATTTGAGTAAGATTTCCAAATAATAAATATTGATAATTTATAGTAGGATCAATTTATAAGTAAAATTTCAATATGAAAATTTTGATGTCTGATAGTTTTTTAAATTCAAATAAGGTCATAATTTTGTTTGATGGCGAGTGTTTAATGTGCAATAGCTTTATAAAATTTATAGATAATAATCTTAAGATAAAAGTTTTGGCTTATTCGAATGCAAATTTATTCCTAGGAGAAAATCTAACTATTAAAAAAGTTCTGAAATCTAAAAGAATTAAAGAAGATGAAACCATAATTGTTATAAGTGATAAATTTATTTATACTCACTCTTCGGCTATAGAGTTTCTACTTTTATTTTGTAATTCTTTCTATCTAAAGATCATTGCTTTAATAATTAGGATTTTTAATAAATTATTTTTGTCTGATTTGATCTATAAAATTGTTTCAAAATATAGAAGGAGTTTTTGGTTTAATAAATCTAATAATTATTGCTCAACTTCTTATAAAAAAATAATAGTTAAAAACTAAATTTTCATTTTTCAGGTATATTTTTTGGATTTTCTTTAGTTAAAGGCAAACAGTGGCCATAGTTATAATAAAATTTATTTGATCTCAATAGATTGCAACCTCTATCAGAATATCTAAATTGCATAACAATGCGTAGTAAGTTATTTGAATTTATTGCTTTAAATGATTTATGGACACACAAACTAGAAAAAACTATTCCACTGCCCAATTTAATATTAGGAATTGCTTCTTCTAATTTTGGTAAATTGTTTTTAGATTCATTAATATTCGCAAACCAATTATCTGTTTTACATTCTAGTAATCCATGTAGATGTGATTTTTTTAAAATATGTAAGCCGCCAGTTACTTTTGGTATAATATCTACCAGTGGAACCCAAATTACAATACTATTTTTGCTTCCTTGCATGCTTTGCCAGTCTTGATGCCATGGAGCTGATTGTGAGAATAAATTAGAAATATTTTTTGAATTTGAATGAAGCATTATTAATGGATCAGAAATCATATATGGATCTTCAATATTCAATAACTTACAAATTTGAATAATTTTTTTATCAACGGCTAGTTGATATATCTCAGGAGTTCTCTGAAAAACTCCAAGTATAAATTTTTCTAGTATTTCCATTTCATTTTCCCTTATTTCTATTTGATTTACCAAAACCGAATCTGATTCAGTTTGATTTATTAATAAATTATCTTTAATTGATTTATTTAATATTTCTATTAGAGTTGAACGAATTTTTCTTAATTTATTTTTAGAAAATAAATTATTTAACTCAATGTAACCATTCTCATTAAAGTAATTTTTATTTATCTTTTCAGTAATATTTTTTGAGTCATTCATTTGAATTTATTGCAACCATTTTTTAAATAAAGCAGAGATTCGAGATGAATCCACCTCAGTTTTTTTTATTATACTTAATACCTCATTGTAGTAATCCAATGGTGTTTTCCCATCACAAAAAGGATAATCAGATCCAAAACAAATCTTTTCTATATTTACAGTTCTAAATAATGATTCAATTAATAAAGGTGATCTTGGAGCAGAAATTGAATAACATACATTTTTTAACATTTTTTTCCATGGCTCGTAAGTTTCAGCTAAAAATAAACCACCTCCACAATGTTCAAGAATTAACCTTAAATCTGGATAACTGCTTAAAATATTATTTAAAAAATTTACATAGTTTAATTTAACTAAATTCATATTATATATGTATCCCATATGTAAAAAAATTGGTAAATTCGCTTTTTCAATAATTGAAAAAGCTTTATTTTGGATATTAATTTTATCTAAATCAAAATTTATCCATTCAGGTTTAATATGAACGCCATAAAAATTTTTAATAATCCATTTAATTTCAGATTCACTAATATCCCAGGGATTTATCACAGCAACAGGAAATAAGTTATCATAATTTCTTGTCTCTTCTAATATTAAATCATTTTGTAATCTATTTAATATATTTGAATGACAACAAAATCCATACGCATAAAATTCCCAGCTTTTTAGATTCGGTTCTTTTTTTAAAAAATTTAAAACATTATTCGCATTATTTTTTCTTAGAAATTTAATATCACTTTCAGTTTTAAAACTTTTCTTTCTAAAAATTTCATTATTTATTAATTTGGAATCTAATAACTCGTTAAATACAAGTTGGATATGAGTATCAATAACAATCAAAATTTTTTTGCCATTATAAACATATCATAACCAAATCCTATCGATCCTGTCTCACCTGTCCTAGGGAGTAGACTAATATTTTTGCTAATTTTATAATTAAGTTCTAATTCTAAGAAGTTTTTCAATTCTTCATATTTAATCCATCTATTAGCGGAGTTTGGAATATTTAAATTTGAATCTTTAAAACCATTCCAATCCAAAGAAAGGGTTGAAATAATTATATATCCATTTTTTCTGTTTAATTGTGATATGTCATAAAGAACTTCTTTCCAATCTAATTGCTTAATTTGCAGTATCCCGCAGCATAAAACTAAATCTATTTTATTATCGTACTTTTGTCTAAGATCATCTTTATTTGAGAAAGTTTCTGAGGATAATATTTTACGTTTCTTAAAATTTTCGATAGCCTCTTTACAAGGGTCATATCCTATTAATTTTTTGGGATGATTAATATCTTTCTGATAAATTTCAAATAATTTTCCATCATTACAGCCAAAATCTAATAAATAATTTATATTTTCAAGATCTTTTATAAAATTAAAAATATTTTTAAATCTATTTTCTTGCGATTCTTTTGATCCCCAACCACTTCTTTCCCACGAGAATGTTTTTTTTGCAATTATTGAATAATCCATTGCGTTACATTTCGTTCAATAATATTTTTAGATTTAAATAAAAACTTTACCTCTTCCAGCTTATCAGCAAGTATTAAATTAATAATATCTATTGATGGTTTGAAATTTTTTGAATATTCTTCAACTTTTAAATTTGCGTTATAAATTATTCTTATAGATGGATTCAAAGCTGATGAAAAAATATCTACCAAATTTTGGTAATCATACAAATTACCATGAATCCTTATAACAGCTCTATTTAAGCTACTTGCACATTGTCTTAAAATAACATCCGGATAAAAAATTTTTGAATTAATCTTTGAAAAAATAAATTTGATATCTTCTTCTGTTATTCTCACCCTTTTATTTTCCTCAAATTTCCAAATTGGATATTTTTTAGTTTTATTTTTAATTATATAAATTAAATTTAACAACCTTTTACGATCTTCAAAATCATCCAAAATTGAACTTACCTTTTCCCATCTAGGTATTTCAATCCCCATCAAATTTAATAATCTAGAATTTACATCTCTATACCAATCAATTAAATTAAGTTTTTCTGAAATTGCATAATCCGAACTTAAAATATTATTTAATTCATTTATCTTTTCTTGAATATAAACTTTACCTAAATTTTTATTTAAATCTCTATTACTTAAAAGTCTATCTCTAAGATTAGATAAAAATAAATTCATATCTTCTTTATTAGGATATTTCTGAAATTTAACTGGTATTTTCTTGCTTGTAAAACCGAATCTTATATATTCAGATTTTTGATTGAATGAATATTCTACACCTCTAGAGTTTTTTAATAAAATTGGTAAACCATCTGAGTAATAATATATTACTCTGCATTTAACTTCTCCTTTAAATTTTTTTTCAATTTCTCTTTTTATTTCAAAGCAAAATTGTAATTGCCGAATTGCTCCGAGATGCATTATTTGAACTGAATTTCCTAATTCAATATCTATTTCATTGATACCTGATTTAATTAAATTATTTTCTACAAATTCAAATATAAATTTACTCCTAGGATTATTAATTTGTTTTGTGTGAATTTTCATATAGTAATATCAATATCCTCGTAAAGAAGTGATTCTTTTTCAGCTATATCCTTTTTTGCTTTGAAGGCTTTCTGATCAGTTTTATTAAATATTTGGGATGCTTTAATACCCTTACCAGCTCTAATAAAATCAATATTATCTTTATTTAGTAAATCACCTTTTTTTATTTCTTTTTTAGCAATTAAATTTACCTCCCATCCTAATTTTAAATTATTTTCATACTGATTAAGTTTTCTATAGTTCAATTTATCTCCAATACTTTTAAACCCAATATTTATGGTATTTACATAATTTCTCATTTGCTCAAAATTAATTGAGCTTTCTGAATCAGGACTTTTTATATCATCATTAATCTTAAAATGCTTTTCAAATATGTTTGCTCCTAAACCAAGAGCAACTAAAGCATTATATATTTCTGATGAATGATCAGAATAACCTACATTAATTTTATATCTTTTAGATAAATGCTTAATTGAATAAAGTTCTGCAAATTCTGTTTCTAATGGATAAATTGATCTACAATGTAAAAGCGTTAATTGATCATTACCTAAACCCCCAAAAATTTTAACTAATCTATCAATTTCATCCAATGAAGCAATACCTGTAGAAGCAATAGTCTTTCTTCCAGTTAATTTTATCTTCTCAATATATTGAGGAAAATGTGGAACTTGCGCAGAGGCAATCTTATGAAAAGATGGATTTAAATTTTCTATTATTTCAACAGCTTCAAGAAATGTTCCAGAACACATAAAGTCAACATTATTTATAACTGCAGTTTTTTTATAAATCCTTAAATCATTTATTGAAATGTCTGAAATAGTATGAATTTTTTTAATCTCTTGAGATGGATTAATATATTGTTTATTTATATCTAGAAGTTGAAATTTAACTGCGTTGACTCCTGATTTTGCTGCATACTCAATATGCTTTATCCCTATATCTCTATCTCCACAATGATTTGAACCTATCTCAGCAATAATGTATGGTAATTTGTTCACCTTTTTAAAAAACTATATATTTATTTTCTAATAAAATTGTTTGTTTTAAACCTTTTCTTAAAAAAATTAATTTAAATAAATTATTTAAATAGAATTTGATAAAACTATAGAAGCAACTCTCTCACATCCGTTCCCATCTATAAACATAGGTTTTTTAACTATTTCCCTACCTTTAATGAACATTTCAACTGTTTTTTGAATATCTAAAACTTCCAATAAATATGATTTACCAAGGTATATAATGTTACCTTGATTATAAAGTTCTAAAGCACCTTCATATTGATTATTAGCAGTTACTATAACAATACTTGGGAGCCCTAAACAGCCCCTTTCTAATGCAGATATACCACCAGCTCCGATAGCTAAATCAGCTCTTGCAATAAGGCTTGCCATAGAATTAACTTTTTCATACAAGTATAGATTTTTTTCTTTATCAGAAATAACTTTTATATCATTGAAATGCTCGTCTTTTTTTGAAAGAACTATATCTATTTTTATTTTCTCGTAATTTAGATTTTGTAATGCAAGAAAAGTTTTATATGTCATTTGATCAGGATCTGTTGCTCCAAAATAAACTAATATTCTATTTACATTTTTTCTGGGTGAAATACTTTCTCTTAAAATTTTATATTCTTCACCTAGAAGTGCATAATCAGGACCTATTAATTTAATACAATTCTCACTTAAAAGTTTTTTATAGTTTTCTATCTTTTTTTTAGTAATTAAATTATGGTCTACAATTATATCTGCATTATGCTTTCTATTTGCTAGATCATCTATTATTAAAAATCTTGTTCTAGATGAATTATTTAATAATCTTAATTTTTTGCTTACAATTGTTTCCCATTCGATATCAATATCATAATTGTCAGCAATTATCCAATCTATGTTATTGAGTCCATAATTATTAATTGCTTTTATAAATTCTTTACTATCCTCTTTCTGTGAGCATCCTAACCATCTGAAATTATCAGATGGAATATTTATTATAGATTTCATTGAAAAATCAAATCTTGTACTTAATCTTTTTAATTTTATTATCTCAAAGTTTTTATTAACTTCACTTATTAAATCATCCTCACCCTCTCGCATTACAAAAATAACTCGAACTTCTTTTTTCTTAAAAGATTTTGCTAAATTTATACATCTTCTAACATGTCCACTTCCAATATTTGTGGATGCATCGCATCTGAAAATGATTACAAGCTGTTTATTTTTTAAAGTCATTTTAAAAATAATTTTTTAAATAAAAAACATTAATCTATTCTTTTATTTGATATTAAAATTAAAACTATACTTATACTATTGATTATTGAGGTATTCAATAAATTTTTCATTATTAAAATCAAACGTAAACTTATAAGTTTTCATTTTTTTGTCATATTCTTTAGAATTAAATTTTAATGAAGAAAATAAAGAGATACTTGGAAGATTAATTTCTTTAACCTCTGCTATGAGTAAATATTTTGTTCTGTTTTCTAAAAAATATTTTGCAAATGATTTTCTTAATAATACTGAACCTAAACCTTTACCACGAAAATAACTATCTATTGAAACATCAATGAAAGAAAGCGAGCCTTTTATTTTAAATCTCACTTGCCCTATTGGTTTATCATTAAGATCTGTCATTATATACTGAGTAAAGTTTGAATTATTGAGCATATTAAAAAACCATTTTCTATGATCTTCTTCATTTATATAGTTTGTATTAAAACTATTTTGTCTCACAGCTTTTTCATTAGCCCAATCAAGTATTAACTTTTCATCATTTTTTGTTGAATTTCTTATCTTGAATAGATTTTTTTTTGTTTGCAATTTGGATAATTTTAATTAAATCTTATTATGGAAATATAAATTTAATAGGTTTATAATTTTTTCTAAATCTTTATTTGACAATGTTTCAAATACGGGCAAGGAGATAGACTTTTTGGAATAATCTTCACTTATTTTAAAATCTCCTTCTTTAAAACCCAATTTCCTATAGTAAGGTTGAAGATGAACTGGACTATAATGAACTTGGACTCCAACATTCTGAGATATTAAAAAATTAAATAAATTCAAATGTTCTTTTTTAAATGAATTTGTTAATTGAACAACGCATAAATGAACTGAACTTTTTACATTATTGGGGATTTTAAGTAATTTCAAAGGAAGATCTACCAGCCCTTTTTTATAAAATTCGTAAATGTAATTTCGTTTTTCAATAATTGAACCAAGTCTCTTTAATTGACTCAATCCTAAAGCAGCCTGAAAATCATTCATTCTATAGTTGAACCCCAATTCTTGCATTTCATATATCCATGGTTGAATAGTATGAAACTCAAATTTTTCAGAATCTTTTTCTATGCCATGGCTTCTTAAAGATTTTAATTTAGCATGTAAAAATTCATTATTTGTTGTTATTATTCCACCTTCTCCTGTCGTAATTATTTTTACTGGATGAAAACTAAATATACATAAATCACTAAATTTACAACTTCCGACAGGATATTCTTTATAGCTTCCTCCAATTGCATGACTTGCATCTTCTATAATCTTAAATCCATATTTTTTAGATAATTGTGAAATTTCCTCCATTTCGCAACTTGCTCCCGCTAGATGGACAGGAATTAAAATTTTTGGCAATTTTCCCTTATCTTCTGCTTCTTTTAATTTTATTTTTAGACTATTTATTGACATCAGACCAGTATGTTTATCTACATCTACGAAGTCTACCTTCGCACCACAAAATCTCGCACAATTAGCTGATGAAACGAATGTAATTGGAGAAGTCCATAAATAATCGTTCTTAGATAAACCTAAAGCCAGACAACTAATGTGCAATGCACTTGTCGCACTATTTACCGCAACTCCATATGAGGCAGATACTTTATCTGCTATTGATTTTTCAAAGGCCGGAACTATCTTACCTTGAGTAATCAATGAACCCTTAAGAACTTTTACAACTTCTTCAATATCATCATCAGTTATGGATTGACACCCATATGGAATAAAATTATTTTTGTTTTCCAAAACTCATATTTGACCTATTTATATTTTAACTTAATAATACATATTCTTTGACCTTATTTTCTTAATAATAGTAATCTATGAGAATAATTCCCATATAAATTTTTTTCATGCCCCCTTCAATATGTCTTGGAACTGCTCAGTTTGGGATGAATTATGGCATAACAAACGAGATAGGGCAAACAAGTACATATGAAGTAAAAAAAATCTTAGAAGTCTGTAAAGATAAAAATATCAAGTTTTTAGATACTGCTCAAGCATATGGCAATTCAGAGCAAATAATTGGATTATCCAAACCAAACAGAAGTAAATTCAAAGTTATTAGTAAACTATCAACAAATAATGAAATAGAGTGGAATCAAGATACTGTTAAAAGTTGGGAATATTCTCTAAAACGAACATTAACTGACTTAAGACTAAGTAATATTGATTCTTTTTTAATTCATAATCCTAGGAATTTAAGTCTAATTCAAAAAGAAATTGTTGTTAATTGGCTAAATTCCTTAAGGGAAAGAAATATTGTAAAAAGAATTGGAATTTCGATTTATGAACCTAAGGAATTAGGAGACTTCAAATTGGAGTACCTCCAAATAATACAATTGCCTTTATCTATATATGACCAAAGGATGTTAAGTAATGGAACAATAAAATATTTGAATGAGAAAGGAATCGATGTACATATTAGAAGTATTTTCCTTCAAGGTCTTATTCTTCAGTCTCCAGAAAATTGGCCCTTATTTCTTACAAGAGAATTTAAAGAGCATCACTTTAAACTTTGTAGATATTGCAAACATAATAAGATTAGTATCCTTGATTTTGTTCTAGCTTTTATTAAGAGACTAAAATCTGTTGAAGCTGCAGTAATTGGTATCAATAATATTGAGCAATTAAATTGTATTCTGAACTCATGGTCTAAGAATATCAATGATAATCTTATTGAAGATTTTAATTCATCTTGGGAAGATGAAAATGATCTTGACCCAAGATTATGGCCGTCACTATAATAAAAAAATCTTCAAAAATATTTCATCAACTTAAATATTTAGTAAGGTCTTTAGAAGAAAACAAATTTACATAAATTATCTTTAAAAATAACTTACTAATTTATTAATAATTTTCATTTAATTTGATTACATCGTATCTTTTTAGATTAAGAAGACTAAGATTTTTTAATTTTGAGTTTGCACCATATCTTAAGGGGAAGTCAATCTGATCTATAATTTTATAATTTTCAAAAGGAATTTGCTTCAGATTAATTTTTGATAATACTAAGATTGAAGAAAAAGAATTATTATTTACTTTACTTATAAATTGACAAGTTTCTTTTAATTCTTTTTGTAATATTACATCTAAATTTATTTTAGGTTGATTATCTGAAGATGGATTAAGTTGATAATTTTCAAGCAAAACCTTATTGTATTTTCTTGACAATAAATTACCAAAGCTCTCTATTATACATACTTTTATATCACGCCCAAATACATTATAAAAATAATAAGAAGATGGCCACAAATCTTTTTCAATGAGGTAAAGAGTTTCAAAATTATCAATATTATGATCTATCAGATATTTTCTAATAATTTTATCGTTACCGAAATTACGTAGATTTGAGAATCCAACATAACTTATTAGAAATAAAAAAATTAAAATAAAATATTTTTTTAACATATTTTTTCTATATTTTTTTTATGTGAATATTTCTAGTTATAGTAAGTAATTTCCAATTCAAATAAATTTAAATAATAATTACTAAAAATTCTAGATTTTGTAATTAAACTTTCCTCCAAACTGCCAGAAGTTTACCTTGCAAAACAACTTGATCAAGATCTAATTCAATAGGATCATAAGCAGAGTTAGCGGCCTCTAAAAATATTTTATTATTTCTTTTAAAAAAATATTTTAATGTAGTACCCAAACCTGGAACTAATGCACTGACTATAGTTCCATTTTTAATATATTGGGCATCTCTTACTGGTTCCATCAAAACCATATCTCCATCTGCAATACACGCATCTATCATCGAATCTCCATTTACTGTAAGTGCAAATACATTTTTCTTATTTAAAACATCAGACATATCTAGATTTTCATTAACATCGGAATAAGTTTCAATTAAACCCCCAGCCGCTACTGAACCCATAATTGGAACTCCCTCTATCATTTCATCAATTAATTGCATAGTTCTAGCTTTACCCTCTTGCCATGATATGTAACCTTTCTCTTGTAGGTGTTTTAAACGACTTTGAATTGGAGCAGGAGATTTAAGTCCCATAGCATGCATCATTTGCCTTATTGAAGGGCTATGCTGAAAATCTCTTACATAATTTTTAATCCATCCATAAAGCTCATTTTGAGCTTCAGTAAGATTATTACCTTTTGAAGTCGACATAAAACAAATACTTGTTGATACATTTGTACCAATCTTTTAAAAGATTTGCAAGCCTAACTTAAGAAAGCAAGCAAGATAAAAGTGCTTGTTGTACATGCATTCTATTTTCTGCTTGCTCAAAGATTCTGCTTTTTTTACTTTCAATTACTTCATCAGTAATCTCCTTAGATCTATAAGCAGGAAGGCAATGCAGAATAATTGCATCTTTATTCGCCATCTCTACTAGTTTACTATCGATAGTAAACTCACAAAAATCTTTATCTTTTTCTTCTTTTTGATTTTCTTCGCCCATAGAAGACCAAACATCCGTATAAAGAACATTTGCTCCTGAAACGGCTGTTTTGATATTGTTAGTTATCTTTAATAAATTTTTATGCTCATATATTTCATGAGCTTTTTTAATAATTAAAGAATTTGGCTCATAACCTCTAGGGCATGCAATTCTCACTTCAACTCCTAATAAAGCACCACATAAAATAAGAGAATTTGCAACATTATTACCATCACCTATAAATGTCAATACTACATTTTTAAAATCAAGGAATTCCTCTTTAATTGTCAAAAAATCAGCAAGTGCTTGGCATGGATGCTCTAAATCGGTAAGCGCATTAATAACTGGTTTCGTAGACCACTTTGAATATTCTTCCAAATCTGAATGATTAAAAGTTCTAATAGCAATCAAATCACAATACCTACTCAAAACGCGTGCAGTATCTTTAATTGGCTCTCCTCTATTTATTTGAGATGTTGTCGGATTGAGATCAATAGTTGTTCCTCCAAGTCTTGACATCGCTACTTGAAAACTAACTCTTGTTCTTGTTGATGACTTGTCAAATATTAATCCTAATACTTTATTTTTATGGACAATATTTATTGATTTATTTTTAAAATTTTTTGCAAGTTCTAGAATATGCAAAACCTCATCTGTTGATATATCCAAGCTTGATAGAAAATTATTTTTAGCAAGCTTATTTGGTTTTAACATAAATATTTCTAAAAGAGACTAGATTCTACTATGCAGGCATTTTACTCTCTGCTAAAAGGGTTTTAAGATCCTCACCCTCGATAACTTCTTCTTGGAGAATTTTTTGAGAAATCGATTCAAGAAGAGGTAAATTATTCCTCAA